>Ga0315282_10000164_pt1 | contig 134869 bp, 96 predicted proteins | sample YL17G07_20_MG_FD_203693 | JGI IMG/M metagenome (GOLD analysis project Ga0315282, IMG submission 203693) | Sediment microbial communities from Yellowstone Lake, YNP, Wyoming, USA - YL17G07_20 | ecosystem: Environmental > Aquatic > Freshwater > Lake > Sediment | place: USA: Wyoming | collected... | reverse complement strand
CATGACCTAACCTCCTTGCCAAGGAAGTCAGGTTATCACGACAGCCAAAATATCCCTCCTTTTTCGGTTAGATTCTTATATGACAAGATATATAGCCCCATGGTTAGATTTTAGATGACTCGATACGCTGGCTTGACAGGCCAGGCTTCTTGAATCTAAGATGAGCGAAAATGAAAATTAACCACTTATCTTCCAGGCCGATTCTATATTTTTTTCTAATCCTTTTGTTTATTAGCGCTTGCCCCGCCTTCTCTCAACCCGCCTCTCAACCCATGGAGGTCACGGTCTGCACCATCAGCCATACGGATAAAGATGCCGATGAGCGGCTCGAGCTTCTCAAACAAATGGGCGTGACGAGCATCCAGACATACATTTTTTGGAACAAAGTCGAAAAGGAGCGCGGCCAGATGGACTGGTCGGAGTATGACACGGACGCGGCCCTGTTCAAAAGACATGGGATCAAGTGGGTCCCGTTCATCATCGCCGGTCCCTGGTACGTCACGCCGGAATTTGTGCGCCGCGATCCCCAGATGGTCATGCTGCGCTGCTTGGAGCACGGCCGCGACAGCGCCATCCCCTCCATCTGGTGCCCGCGCCTTCGCGATTATGTCCGCGAGTATCTGCTAAAATTCGCCGAACATTATGTGCCGATGGATGTGCTCGAATCCATTAACATCGGGATTTCCGGCGATTATGGCGAGGCCATTTTTTCCGTGTTGGGGAACTGGCCCGGAGAATACCATTCCCATGGAGGTTTCTGGTGCGGCGATGCGCTGGCCGCCGCGGATTTTCGCAGAACAGTCAAAGAACTCTATAAAGGCGATCTTCAGGCACTGAATAAAGCCTGGAAAAGCAAATACACGACATTCGATAAGGTCGCGCCCTTTCGTCCAGAAACAGCCGCCTCCGAGCGCGCCTGGCTAGAGTTCCTTCGCTGGTACCGAGATTCCATGACGGCCTATGCCGACTTCTGGATGTCGGCCGCTCGCGAATACTTTCCGAACACCGAGATTTATCTATGCACGGGCGGCGATATGTCACCCGAGCACGGCTCGGATTTCAGCGCCCAAGCGAGGACGGCGGCTAAATACAAGGGTGGAATCCGCATCACGAACGAGTCCAGTTCTTTTCCCCAGAATGTCCGGTTGACTCGGCTGGTTGGGTCGGCCTGCCGGTTTTACGGCGCTTATTTCGGGCACGAGCCTGCCTCGGCCGTGACTCCTGTCGGAATGTTGGGGCGGCTTTTTAACGCCGTCACATCCGGCGCGCGTCAGTTATTTTTATACCATACGCCCGAATTGATCTCCCTCAAAGAAGGGAAGCCTGTGATCGGGGAAGGCGGGCGCCATCATATCTCTTACGGGGAGATGCAGAAGACGACGAAGCCCGTGATCGACGTCGGATTGTTCTTCCCGACACCGACATCCAGACAGACGTCGCGCGAGCGTGAGGCGTTCGGCGACCTGGCTGCCGATATCCGCCGCTTTGTCGATTATGATTTTCTGGACGACCGCCTCGTCCAGGAAGGAGCCCTCGAACAAAAAAACATATTGGTTTTGGCCGGAACGAATATCCTGGAGAGCCGGACGCTTGCTTCCATTCAAACGTGGGTCGAAAACGGCGGAGTCCTCTTCATTTTAAACTGCCGGCCCGCGGATTGGGACGGCGACCTAAGGGCCTTTCACCATTTGGCCGGCCTGAGTTCGGACTCGGACGAGATCCAAGGAATCACGGAATTGGCCGTTGACGCGCCGAAGAGCCTTCCCTCGATTGCCTCGCTCGAATCGGTTTTTGTGACGCGGGCTTTCACCGCGTTATCCGCGGACGCGGAACCGCTCCTGTCCATGCGCTATGCTCCAAAGGGCAAGGTCGCCTGGAAGCGTCGTTTGGGCAAAGGCCGGGTTTATGCGTATTTCGGTCCCATGGACCTGAGGCCGGAGGAAGAGAGCTGGATGGTCGCCCATAATCTGCCTATGCGGTTTTTAAAAGACGGCATCCAGGATTGTATCAGCGAAGGCGTGCTGAAAAAAATCCCCCTCAGCCTGAATCTCGCCGCGCCGGACGTATTTCTCGTTGAAACAGAGGACGGCGTCTTGGCCTTGAACATGAATCCCGTTTCCAAGAAAGTCGATTATCCCGGCGGCTCGTTTGAAATCGCGGGCACGAGCATCCTGAAAATGAAGAAGTAGCCCGCTTTTGGAAATTTATCGGCGATACAAGAAGAGCGGCCGAGAAACCGCTTTCCTTGTTCTTGACATCGATCCGCGACTGGATTTATCATTTTTTCGTGAGGGCGGGGACCGATTCAGAGCTTAATGAGAGGCAAAGTAGCGCAACTCTGCCTGACTTCACCACCTCGCCTTTCTCATCCAGCCAGGTGATGTGCGAGTATTGATGATGATGGTCAATACCGACATAATTCATCTGTGCAGTTCCTTCATAACATATTCCATTGGGGAGTCTATCAAACTCCCCGCGGAGGTGCATCACATCATCATGATATCTTATCCGCTGTCCACAAGGATGTCCTTAAAACGGCGAACAGTATTACTTGCCATCGAAGCCCCGGCGGGGCGATGCGAGGGAAGGAAGGGCGGTTTTCCTCAGGAAGGTGACTGGAAGGTCCTCCCAGACATCCCGCTTGAGAACTTCATATTTGATTCCCTTAATCTCAATGATGTTCCGGTCGGGAGGCACAGGTTCTCCAAGCAGAACAACTTTGTCTAGGGACTGGGCGAACTTCAGATACGGACGATAGCGCTCCTTGCCGCTGCTCGGAGTCAGGATGACTTTTTCTTGAGTCAGGAAAGTCATATAGTAGGCCGTCCAATAATCGCCAAATCCGCCCTTTATTTCTTCCTTGGTCAGATTTTGGGCGATCAGTTCATATCGAGACGGCCACCTGTGATTTTGCCAAACAAGGATATTTACCAAGAGGGCATAGCCCAAAAATCCGAGCAAAATGCCCCATCCCAAAGTTTGGCTTTTTTTCTTGATTTCTTTGAAACCCAAGGCCAATCCGATCGGCAGACAAAAAAAGAGGGGCACAAAAAAGCGCACCGCCGTCGCGTTCCCAACATTCGTTCCGACGATTCCAAAAACTCCCGCCGTGAGACAAAGTGCCAGAATGGAATAAAACGGCTTCACGGCGAGTCCCTCTCGGAACCTTGTCCGGGTCTGGGTCCAAAACAGGCGCCCCAAAAAGGCAAAGGCGGAGACGACCATGACGATCGACAATCCTTGGAGAAGAGGACTCCGGCTTGAGCCCGCCAACCAAATCGTCATTTGGGGAACGGCCAGAAGCAGGTTCCTGGCGATTTGCGGCAAGGCGACCAAACCGCCCGGCGATGAGGGTGAGATCCCCGTCATGTATCCATACAGGGCCGGCGCGTATCCGACCAGAAATCCAAGGATAAAAATCCGAGTCCTGAGGTCAGTTCCGAACGTTCGCAAAAACGAAAGGACTTTTCGATATTGCACGACCCCATAGACCAGGAGAGCCAGCAGCAGGCTGGATTTGAAAATCGGCCATAAAAAGAGCTTGACCCGGAGCCGGCCGAGGTTCCAAAACCAGTTCCCCCGGAACCATAGAAAAAAAGCCACCGAAAAATTAGCCAGGTTATAAAAATTGACAACGACGAGGCATCGCCTCAGCCATCTGGGTAACGGGACGCGGCGAAGCAGGACGAGGTCATTCCAGAACCGAGAGATGCGGATGGCCGCTATTTTCTTTTTCATTTTTTGCCAATCCTCCGGGCCCTTCCGAACGGCGATCCAAGTGAGGGCCATGGCCGCCCAGAAGACGAGGATCAAACGAAAATAGTACCAAGAGAATCCCATGACGAGTCCCGCAAAGAAAAAAAACGGCTTTCGCCGGTCCCCCCGAAGAAACCGTGAAAACAATGAGAGGTGGATGATCCCGAAAAATAGAATGAACGTATAGTTGTAAACGGAATGAGTGATATTAAAAAAAACCGGCGGGGCCAGGGCCAAGATAAGCGTTGAGACCCGAGCGCTCCAGGTGTCCAGGACCCTGCAGGCATAACGATAATAGAGGCAAATGATCAGCAACGAGAAAATAAACGGAATCCATTCGCAAACGGCCGGTGTCGCTCCGAAAATCTTGAATAAAGGGGCCAAGAGGAGCGGGTCCAGAGCTCCATAGTAGGCTTCTCCCCAATAATATAGGGAGAAATCGCCGTGGAGAAAATGACGGGCCATGAGCCCCAGAACGGCCGTGTCCGAAGTAAAGAAAAGGTCCCAGAAAAGAAGATAGGGCAGGCGAACGAGGACGGCCACTCCAAAAATGAGAAAAAAGGGGCCCCCCATGGCCTGTCCTTCCGGAAGGTCCAGGCGGCGGGTCCGTTCGGGCGATGATTTTGGGGCGGTCATCCATCACGCCTGTCGAAGGCTCGTTCTTTCTCTTGCCGTTAGGCTGACAAGTAGAGTCACCGATTTCCCAGGAAACGAAATGCCAGCGGGGGTCGGATGTTTTGACTGGGATTTGCCTTGTTTCCTCAGGGGCATGACAAAGACGATGGTCTTGATTTCCCTTTCTCGCATTTTGAAAAATCATAGAACATGTGGAGAGCCCTCGTCAAGGTCGCGGATAAAAGTCCGGGAATCGATCAGTCAGCCACTCCCCCCTTTTTAAGCGCCACAAATCACCTAGAAATCTCCCTTTGAAAGCCAGTCGCAGAGCTGGGGAGGAGAGACAGAAACCCCGCCTTTGGCAGGAAAATCTCAAGCCCATGCAATTTTCGGTGTCTCGGATGTCTGATGTAGACGCGGGTCGCCCGCTTTTGGAAATTTATCGGCGGTACAAGAAGACGCTGTGTTCCGTGCCGTCCGTGTCCTTGACCGAGAGATATCCGACTTCTTTGTTCTCCCAGCCCGGGATGATGTAGTTGTGTGAGACAACGGGCGTTCCCGCCTTCAACTCCTTTTCGAATTTCGGACGAAGCATCTCGTTGGATTCCGGCAGGAGATAAACGGTCACGACGGTGGCCTTGGAAATGTCGGTTTTCGTCGCATCCTCCAGGCGAAACCTGACGAGCTTCTCCACCCCGGCCTTTTTGGCGTTCTCTTTGGATTCCTGGATTCGCGCCGGGTCGATATCGATGCCGACGCCGTGGGCGCCGTATTTTTCCGCCGCAAAGATCACGATGCGGCCGTCGCCGCAGCCGATGTCATAGACGACGTCGTTTTTGGTCACCTTGGCCAGCTCGAGCATTTTCTCCACGACTTCCATCGGCGTGGGCACGAACGGCGCCAGGTCTTCGGCGTCTTGCCGGCCGTGAGAGCCCAGCCAGATATCGATGTGGTTGTCGCTGTCGAAGCGGAAGGAATATGGCTTCCCGGGATAAAGGGAATAGGTCACGTCGCGTCCCCATTTCTTGTACGTGATCACCATGATCTGGGTGGCGGGAATGCGGTCGACGGCGCCGACGGCCAGGCTCTTCTCCACGGGCTTGGCCGTCGATCCGTTCGGCTGGAGAGAGTAAGGGACGACTTCCTTGGTGACGTTGCGGATGGTGATTTCCTTGGGCCCCGGAACGGCCGGCCGGGCCTTTCCCGTCGGCGAGGTAACCTGGGTCTCTTTGGGCCCGATATTGATAAAGAAATAAGCCCCGGCCGCCAGGACGATGAGGGCGACCAGGATGCCAACGATTAATCTTCGTTTTTCCATGCTTGGCCCCTCGATTAGGGCTTTCCATCTTTATATATGAGGAGGCAATAGAGGTCAAGTGACAAAGAAAAGCGCGTCGGCCGAGAAACGGTTTTGGCTCGACCTTAGCCTCAAAGACGCTGATGCCTGGCATCCATTGCGATCTTGGACTCTCCCTTCCATCACCTTTTCCTGTGATCATTGACATGAGAAACTACAGTAGATATGATTTCGATTAAGAAGGGAAACAAGGTCATGAAATGCCCTAAATGCCAGCTTGACAATGCTTCCGATTCCAAGTTCTGCAAGGAGTGCGGAACCCAGCTTCACCTTGGAAAGGAAATCCTTTTCTCCAAAACCCTCACGCTCGAGACTTCGTTCAAAGTCCTGGATAAGGGCAGCCTCTTTGCCGGGAAGTATAAGATTATCGGGGAGATCGGCCGCGGGGGAATGGGCGTTGTCTTAAAGGCTGAAGACACAAAGCTCAAGCGCACCGTGGCACTGAAGTTCCTTCCGCCCGAACTGAGTCGCTATCCTGAAGCCGAGGAGAGGTTCATCCGCGAGGCCCAGGCTGCGGCGGCCCTGGATCACCCCAATATCTGCACTATTTATGAAGCGGAAGAGTATGAAGGCCAGGCCTATATCGCCATGGCCTATGTCGAAGGACAGAGTTTAAGAGAGAGGATCGCCAAAAGTCCGCTCAATACGGAAGAAGCCATAGAGATTGCCGCGCAAGTCGCCGAGGGCCTGGAGGAAGCTCACAAGAAGGGGATCATTCACCGGGACATCAAGAGTGCGAACATCATGGTGACGGAGAAAGGCCAAGCGAAGATCATGGATTTCGGATTAGCCAAGGTCATAGGAGAATCGCTGATCACCAAAGAGGCCAAGACCATGGGCACAGTGGCCTACATGTCGCCGGAACAGGCGAAAGGCGAGGCCGTCGATCACCGCACGGACATCTGGTCTTTTGGAGTGGTGATGTACGAGATGCTCACCGGGCGGCTGCCCTTTGGCGGGGACCGGGAGTCTTCCATTCTTTATTCTGTCGTGCATGAAGAGCCGAAACCACTCAAAGATATAAAGCGCGATCTTGCCCCGGAAGTGCAGAAGGTCATCGATCGTGCCTTGAAGAAAAATCCCGGATCCCGATATCAAAAAGCCTCAGAAATTTCGGAGGATTTAAGGAAATATCAGGAAATCGTAAGCGCCGAAGAAGCAGGCGTTTTCAATTTGCGCTCATTCTTGCGCCGCATCCGCCAGCCAAAAATTGCGATCTCCGTGGCCCTGGCTATTATTGTTGTCGCTCTCCTTGCCGTCTGGTTCTTTAACCGCCAGGCCAAGATTCGCTGGGCCAGGGAAGTCGCGTTTCCGGAGATCGAACGGCTGGCCACGGACGTGTGGGGGTATTCCGCGGCCTATAGGCTCGCCGAACAGGCAGAAAAGGTCATTCCCCGCGATCCCAAGCTGGACGAGCTTTTCTCGAAATGTTCATTGAAGATCAACGTCAAGACGGATCCACCTGGGGCGAAGATCTACCTGAAGGAATACAAGTCTCCGGACAGTGAATGGACATATCTGGGCGTTTCGCCGATCGAAACGATCCGGCTGCCCATCGGCATCTTCAGATGGAAAATAGAAAAAGAAGGCTATGAGACAGTCCTGGCGGCGACTACCGACTGGGATATCGATATTATGAAGAATCTCCAAGTCGTTCCAAACGATCTTGTCAGGATTCTGGACAGAAAGGGAAGCATCCCGGCGGAGATGGTACGAGTTTCGGGGGCAGAAACGCCTGTCGGCAAGTTAAACGATTTTTTCATCGACAAATATGAAGTCACGAACAAGCAATATAGGGAATTTGTCACCGGCGGCGGATACCGCGATAAGAAATACTGGAAACACAAAATTATTAAAAACGGAAAGGAACTGAGCTGGGAGGAGGCCGCCAAAGAGTTTGTCGACCAAACGAGTCTGCCCGGCCCGGCCGGGTGGCAGGGGGGAGATTATCCCGAAGGCCAGGGCGATTATCCGGTATCAAGAATTAGTTGGTATGAAGCGGCGGCATATGCGGAATTCCTAGGCAAAAGCCTGCCGACCGGAGATCATTGGGGGATTGCGAGAGGCGAATATACTCCGCTGATCGTATGGTCTCATTTCGGAGGTTTTGCCGTATTTGCTCCTTTCAGCAATTTTAAGGGAAAGGGCCCGGTCCCCGCGGGGAGTCTTCTCGGCATGACATCCTATGGGGCGTTTGACATGGCCGGGAACGTGCGGGAATGGTGTTCGAACGAAACCTCGCTCGGAAGACTCATCCGAGGGGGAGCCTGGGACGATAACGACTATATGTTCGGGGAATTGAGCCAGGCTCCGGCTACAGACCGTTCCGCTAAAAACGGATTCCGCTGCGCTTACTATCCAAATCCGGAGAAGATCCCAAGAGCGGCCTTTCAGGCGGTCAAGCTCAAAGACGTCATAGATTTTTACAAGAGCAAGCCGGTGCCGGATTCGATTTTTCAGGTCTACAAAGAGCAATTTTCTTATGACAAAACAGACTTGAAGGCAAAGGTGGAATCGCGGCAAGAAAATCCTGCAGGCTGGATCAAGGAGAAGATTTCTTTTGACGCCGCTTACGGCGGTGAACGGGTCATGGCCTATCTCTTTCTACCCAAGAATGCCGCGCCTCCTTATCAGACCATCATCTATTTTCCCGGCACCTCTTCTTGGTATTCCCAATCGAGCCAAGACATCGAAAGCTTTTATGAATTTACGGTCTTCCTTTCTTTTATCGTGAAGAACGGCCGGGCGGTCCTCTACCCCGTTTATAAAGGGACGTTCGAACGCGGAGATCTGACATTGGCTCAAATCCATGAAGGAAACGATTCTCACTTATATTCGGAGTACCTGATCAAATTGGTCAAAGATTTCAAGCGAAGCATCGACTATTTAGAGACCCGGCAAGATATTGACAGCAAGAGGATCGCCTTTGAAGGAATGAGCGTGGGTGGATTCATGGGAGCGATCATCCCGGCTGTGGAGGAACGCCTTAAGGCAAGCGTTTTATTGGCGGGAGGCCTCACGGGGCGAGGACGCCCTGAAGCCAATTCCATCAATTATGTGAGCCGGGTGAAGATTCCAACCCTGATGTTGAACGGGAAGTACGATACATATTGCTTTCTCGACATTGGAATCAGACCGATGCTGGATCTATTAGGGACTCCGGACGAACAGAAGCGCCTTGTTTTGGACGAAACCGATCATATCCCTTCCGCAAATATCTTTATCAGGGAAACCCTGGCCTGGCTGGATAAGTACCTGGGCCCGGTGAAAAGATAATCCCTTCTGATAAAAAATGATAATGTAAAGCAATCGAGGATTGCGAAAAATTATCCGATTTATAGAATAGAAGTATGAGAAAGCATATCTTCTTCATTTTTTTGGCGTTTCTGGTCACAATCGCGATTGGACAGAGGGTTTTTTCCACGGACCAAGTACCGAAGCCGGCGGCGGCATCCGTCAAAATCTGGCCATCCATAATTCCTGCCGATTGCCCTTTTGAAAAATCCAAAGACCTTGCCGGGATTGCCTTCACCGGCAGGCACCGGGAATACGAGGATGCCGATACGTGGTATCCGTCCTGGGCGTCGGACGGGAATCTATACTCTCCGTTCACCGACGGACGCGTGGGCACAATTTCCTCGAGTTCGGGAGGTGCCAAGGCCACGACGGGTCAGGCGAAGATCCTCGGCGACGACCCCTTGAACCTCCAGGTAATTCCGCTGGGTGTTCACGAGGCTTCGCCGGAGCCCTACGGCGGACGATATCCCTGCGGAAGCCTAGTCCATAACGGCATCTGGTATTACGGGACCTACTGCCTCGATCAGAAGCAGTTCAATTGGGACATCCTCGGGCCATTCGTCGGCTTTCGCATTTCCCGGGACTTCGGAAAGACTTGGGCGGACACGCCCTGCACTCCGGCCAAACCCCTGTTCAATGAATCCGGCAAGGGCGGGGCGAAGGTCAAAATAGGGGCCCCGCATTTCGTGGATTTTGGGAAAAATATGGGACATTCTCCCGACGGGAAGGCCTACCTGGTGGGACACGGCGCCGCTCGTCCGGAAGCGAACCTGAGCTGGATTTCGGGCGATCAGGTCTATCTGGTCCGGGTCAAGCCCGCCCCGGAAACGATCAATGATTTCTCCAAGTACGAATTTTTTGCGGGGCACGATGCCAAAGGCGCACCACTCTGGACAAGCGACTTTTCGAAAATAAAGCCTCTCGTGGAATGGCTGGACCGCGTGGGCGTCGTCACCATGACATACGATGCGCCGCTCAAAAAATATCTGATGTGCATTACCGACGGCTGGCCCACGGTCGGACCGATGAATACGTACATCCTGGAATCGGATGCCGTGACCGGCCCCTGGCGGATCGTCGTCTTCATGAAGTATTTCGGCGAGCAGGGATATTTTGTGAACATCCCGTCAAAATTCATCCGGCCCGACGGGCGGACGGCCTGGCTTTGCTATTCTGCGAATTTCACGAATGGCTGGATACGGACCCGCTATGAATCGGATCCGCCGGGCAGCCGCTACGCTCTGTGCCTTCAAGAATTCAAGCTGCTCAGGCCGGCGGTAGCAAAATAAAAAGTCCGAAAAATTCGCTTACTTTTTCTCTTTGGCGGCGGCCTTGAGCTTTTCGAGGTCCTTTTTAAAAGTCTCTTTGGCTGTGTCGGGGGCGAGTTCGATCGCCTTTTCTTTGGCCTTAATCGCTTCCGGATAATTTTTCATTTTTTCATAGACCAAGCTGAGAGTGGACCACAAGTAGTAACCGCCTGGCATCAGGTCGACGGACTTCTTGGCTGCGGCGAGAGCGTCGTCGAGGTTCTTCCCCTGTCTCGCCCAGAACCCGGCGTAACTGTAGAGGCTGGTCGCGTCGGCCGCGTTCTTCTTGGCGAAGGCCGGGCCGTAGAGAGCGAGAGCTTTGTCCTCTTTGCCCGTTTTAGCATAGGCATTGGCCGCTTGCTGGAGAATATAGGAATTGTCCGGCTCGAGCTTGAGCGCGGTTTCGGCCATAGCCAGGGCGCTGTCCTTGTTGGTGTCCTTCTCAAGCCAGTAGTTTGCGTAGGCGACCAGGCTGTAGGCCATGCTGCTGACCTGGTTCTCCATGAAGGTCTTGCCGTAGAGCTCTTCGGCCTTGGCCTTATCGCCCTTCAACGTATAGATCTGGGCGAGGATCTGGTTGATGCCCGGCTCGGGGTTGAAATCGGTCAGCTCTTCGATTTTGGCGGCCAACTCGATCCCCTTATCCACGGGCTCTTTATCCCTGACAATGCGGGACAGCCAGCTGTACAAGACCATCGTGTCGTTTGGGTATTTCCCAGCGTATTCTGCGAAAAATTTGGCGGCCTCTTCTTTGGCCGCCTGATAACCATAATAATAGGACATGCGGTCGTAGGCTTGCTTGACCAGCTTGCTCTGGGGATATTTCGCGATGAACGCCTTGACGGGCGCCATGTCCGGTTTCTGGCCGTTTAAGGACGATGTCGCGATCGAAAATACGGCGAACTCGGTGTAGGGGACGGTGATCTTGTAATACTCCTGCGTGTAAGTGCCGGCCTTGCCCTGGGGATCGAGGGCTACGACTTCCTTATACTTTTCTGTGGCTTTCGCTTCGTCGTAGCGTTCACTCCATTTTCGTGCGATCTTGAAGACTGTTGCAACGTCCTTTGAGTTCTTGGCATAGGCGGCGGACAGGGCTTTGAAGGTTTCCGTGCCGTTCAGGATCGCCTGGAGCTTGTCCTGGAACTTTTCGGCCGGAGGGGTATAGCCCACGAACCAATCGACATCGCCGCCGTCATCGCCCAGGACCAGCGTGGTCGGCGTGGCGCGGATAGCGAATTTTTTGAAGATCGCACTCCCGGCAGGCTCCTGAGAGACGGCCCGAAACAAAATGAAATTCTTGTCGAGGAAAGGATGATATTTCGCGTTGTCGTAAAACTGCTGACCCAGCAGTTTGCAGCCGCCTCAGGTGTAGGAGTAAAAATCGACGAGGACCAGCTTGTGTTCGCTCTTGGCCTTGGTCACCGCCTGGTCCAAGGTGCCCTTGAACCAGTTCTGGGCCGAAGCCATCGAGGCGAGCGCAAGCACCAGAAACAGGGTGAGGAATTTTTTCATGAGCCTACTATAAAAATTGCTTCCTGAAAAGTCAACAAGTTCTTGGCCCTGCTGCATTTCATGGGGGAAAAGTCGTCCGGGAAACGATCCGGAAACGGCCTTGCTCCCCATCCGGGTTTTTAACGCCGTTCCCGAGCCCTCCTTCTCGGCGGCGAAGAACTCGCTTCCCGGCCCCGATTTTACGGTCAATCCACTGTCCGTTAAACGATCCATCGGATCATGCTCCTTGGAAGGATGGCAGGGAGCGGAGCGACTGTTGGAAGGAAACCCTAGGCAAGGGTTTCCTTCCAACAGTGTCCGGCCAGCTTCTTCCGAGCCGGCTGCCCTCGAAGGAGAGCTCGGGAAGGCTAAACCCTCCATGGTCGCTTCCGCCGTCTCCGGATCGTTCCCCTTTCCCAAGCGGACGGAATGGAAGAGAGCTGGCGCCAAATTATTGACTTCCCTATCTTGCTTTGTTACAGTCCAAAAAAGGCCTTGGGCCCGATTAAAAGGAGAAGGGCTGCTATGAAAAAGACAAATCTCTTTATTTGCTTATATCTAGCGGCGTTTTTTAGCTTATCTCTTCCCGCTTGGAGCCGTTCCGCGTCTGCCCAGGCTCTCAAGAATGAAAGAACCCAATGGTTCCAGGACGCCAAGTTCGGCCTGTTCATCCATTGGGGCGTCTATTCTATGCTGGGCAGGGAAGAATGGGCCCGGCAGCTCTGCCAGATTCCTCTTTCGGAATACCAGTATTACGCCGACCATTTCAATCCGGTTCTTTACAGCCCCGATGAATGGGTGCGGCTGGCCAAGGATGCCGGCGTCAAATATATCGTCATCACCTCCAAGCACCATGACGGCTTTTGCATGTTCGACACCAAGTATACAAACTACAACATCATGCGCTCGGAGTTCGGGAAGGACGCCCTGGGCATGCTGGTCGAGGCCTGCAAGAAGAATCAGATGCCCATCGGATTTTATTATTCGATCATGGACTGGAACCATCCCGATTATCTGCCCCGGCGGACTTGGGAGACGGACCGGCCCACGAGAGATGCCAACTTCAATCGCTATATGGATTATGCCATCAATCAGATCCAGGAGCTCATGACAAAATACGACCCGGCCATCCTCTGGTTCGACGGCCAATGGGAGCACACCAACGAAGAGCAGCGGGCCATGGAGATCGGGGACATGCTGCTCAAGATGAAGCCCAACCTGCTCATCAACGATCGGCTGTTCAAGCAAGAGTCGGGGTTAGGCGATTTTGGAACGCCGGAAAACTTTGTGCCGGCGACGGGCGTCCGCAACGCGGACGGAACGCCGCGGCTCTGGGAAGCCTGTTATACGATGAACTTCAACGGCTGGGGCTATAACCGCTATGAAACGGAATTCCATAGCGCCTCCCAGCTCATCCGTCAATTGATCGAAATCGCCAGCAAGGGAGGAAACCTACTCCTGAACGTCGGCCCGATGTCCGACGGGACGATCCAGCCCGAGTTCGCCGCCCGGCTGAAGAGGATGGGCGAATGGCTGAAGGAGAACGGCGAAGCGATCTACGGCACCTCGGCCAGCGTTTTCGATAAGCTTCCGTTTTTTGGCTGCTGCACGGTCAAGGGCAACAAGCTCTATGTGCATGTCATGGGCTGGCCCGAGGACAAGAGAATTCTCCTGCCGGGATTGAAGACCTTTCTGAAGAAGGTCTATCTTCTGAAGAATGAAAAAGCGCTGGATTTCCGGCGGACCGGGCGCGGCATCGTCATTAGCCTTCCGGACCGCGCACCAGACCCGGATGCAACGGTCATCGTGGTCGAGCTCCAGAACCCGCCGGAAATCGCGCCGTATGAAATCCGGCCTTCTGCGGGCGGCCGGATCGAGCTCCCGGTTTACCTGGCGGACCTCCAGTCCGAGATGGGGCAGCGCGCTTACCTCGATTATTTTTATCGGGTGACCATGCTCACCAACTGGCAGAACGTGAACGATTATCCATCCTGGGAATTCTTTGTCGATAGAACAGGGACGTATGAAATTCAAGCCTCATACGCCAGCATGTGGGGAGGGAAAAGCACGTTTGCCGTGGAAATCGACGATCTCGAGATTCCCGGGACCTCCCAGAATTCGCCCAGCGTCTATTTTCCGAAAAAGTTCACCGTCGGCACGGCGGACCTCAAGGAAGGAAAGCACATCCTCCGGTTCAAGATCAAATCGATAGCGAATAATCAAGCCTTGCGGCTGGAAAAAGTTGTCCTCAAGCCGCTCTGAGGCTGAGCCCCTTGAGAGTCGCCGGGGATCGGCTGGGGCGTCTCCCAGTTGACAAACCCCGCCCGTCCCATTAAAATATTTATAGTCTAGACATTTTATCGGATAAATAGATTTTAAGGAGGTATCTGATGATTGGCAAAAAAGTCCTGAATATCATGAATGAGCAGATTAAGCATGAGCTCGAATCCTACTATATTTACCTATCTATGGTGGCTTATTTTCATGAGCAGAACCTGGACGGCATGGCCCATTGGCTGCGCTGCCAGGCCCACGAGGAGATGATCCACGCCATGAAGTTCTTCGACCATATCACCGATCGCGGCGGGACGGTCACCCTTTTAGACGTCAAGCAGCTCAAGACGAAGTGGAGCTCCCCGCTCGAAGCCTGGCGGGATGCCTACGAGCACGAAAAGTTCATCACGGGAAAGATCCATGCTATCATCAAAGTCGCCCGGCAAGAAAACGACTACACGGCCGAGCCCATCCTGAACTGGTTCTCGAACGAACAGATCGAGGAAGAGATGAATACGGATAAAGTGGCCCGGCAGCTCGAGCTGATCGGCGACGATAAACAGGGCCTGTATCTGCTGGACAAAGAGCTGGCCGCTAGAGTATTTACGCCGGGCTCGCCTTTCGACCGCACGGCTTACAGCGCGACCACGGCCTAGATAATTGCCGGGGTCAAACCTACTCGTTACGCATAATTCTCTCGGGGAACGTGCGTAACGAGTAGGTTTGACCCCGATCTATACGCAGCGGCCCGTCCGTACGCGGTTTTTCCTCTTGACTCCCATCCGCTCCCGAGAATATCCTCTTACCGGAGAGAGAGAGGCGCCGATCGCGGCCCGATATGCAGTCACGGCCGCACATCTTAGAAGGAGTGTGAGTCATGCCGAAATTCCAACCTTTCGTCATGGAACGGATGATGTCCAAGTTCGAGAAGGAAGTCGATTACAACCTCTCGGAAAGCGGAGTCCATCCACTGACCCTGAAAGAGCTCTTCCAGGACGATCCGGACGGATTGGCCGACTTGCTGTCGATCGAAATGGACTACGCTCACGCCAACGGCATCCCGGAACTGAGAAAGAACATCGCCGCCCTGTATCCCAGCGCGGGTCCGGAGAATGTCCTGGTGACCGTGGGGGCGATCGAGGCCAATTATGACATCCTCTGGAGCCTGCTGTCGGCCGGGGACGAGGTCGTCGTCATGCTGCCGAACTACATGCAGATCTGGGGGCTGGCCAAGAACCTGAATCTCGACCTCAAGACCTTCACCCTGGACGAGAAGAACGGTTGGGCGCCCAATCTCGACGGGCTGAGGAAGGCGGTGACCGGAAGAACGAAATTGATCGCGATCTGCAATCCGAACAATCCGACGGGCTATATTTTCAAGAACGAGGAAATGGAGGCCGTCATCGAAACGGCCCGCCGGGCCGGGGCCTGGATCCTGGCGGACGAGGTGTACGCCGGAGCCGAGCGTTTAGCCGACGAGCAGACGCCTTCGTTCTACGGAAAGTACGAAAAAGTCCTGGCCGTCGGCAGCCTGAGCAAGGCGTATGGCTTGCCGGGGCTCCGGATCGGCTGGGCCGTCGGCCCGGCCGATATCGTCGACGAGCTTTGGGCGAGGCACGAATATCTAACCTTGAGCGCGACCATGCTTTCGAATCACCTGGCCGCGTACGCCCTGTCCCCCCGCGTCCGGCCTCGCCTCATCCAACGCGCCCGCGGCTATATCCGCCGGGGCTTCCCCGTCTTGGAACAATGGATGAACGAACATCGGGAAATCCTCAGCACGATCCCGCCGCAGGCGGCGGCGATCGCATTTGTCCATTACCGTCTGGACCTCCCTTCCACGCAGTTCGCCGAACGGCTGCGTGAAGAGAAAAAAGTGCTCATCGTACCCGGCGACCATTTCGGCCTGGACCATTTCGTCCGCATCAGCTTCGGCCTGCCTCACGAATATTTGACTCCGGCGCTCGGCCGGATCCACGACCTGATCACGGAATTGAGGAAAGCATGACTCCCGTCACTCGAGGAAAGCCGTGAAGATCGCGACGCTGGCGCAGATCAAGGAGATCCTTCCCTCGCTGGATCTAATCCCCGCCATCGAGGAAGGTTTCGTCGCCTATTCCTCGGGCCGGGCGACGGTTCCTCCGGTCGGAGAATTGATCTTGGACAAGGGCGAGGTCCACATCAAGTCCGGCTATATCGATGGGGAGGATTTCTATGTGATCAAGATCGCGTCCGGATTCTACGATAATCCCTCCCTGGGCCTGCCTTCGGGCAACGGCTGCATGATGCTCTTCAAGCAGCAAACAGGCGAACCCGCCGGTATCTTGCTTGACGAAGGCCTTCTGACCGATGTCCGCACCGCGGTCGCTGGCGCCGTGGCGGCCAAATACCTTGCGCCTCGAACGGTCGAGCGTATCGGCGTCGTCGGCACCGGCGTCCAAGCCCGGCTTCAGCTCGAGTGGCTGACGCGCGTAAGGGCGTGCCGGGACGTGCTGGTCTGGGGACGCCGTGCGCCAGCACTTGAAAATTACGAACGGGAGATGGAATCCTGCGGTTTTTCGGTTGAAACCACGTTGGATGCCACTGCGATCCTCGAAACCTGCAACCTTGTTATTACGGTGACGCCGTCGAAAACGCCTCTCCTCTCGGCCGCCGACCTACGGCCGGGAGTCCATATCACCGCCGTCGGCTCCGACACGCCGGACAAGCAGGAGCTCGATCCGGCGATCCTCGCGAAGGCCGACGTGATCGTCGCCGACAGCCTTTCGCAATGCCGGCTTCGGGGAGAGATCCATAAAGCGCTCGAAGCGGGCCGGATCCGGGAAGACCGATGTGTCGAACTGGGAGCCATCATCTCCGGCAGAGCGAAGGGGCGGACGTCGGAAAACCAGATCACCGTCGCCGATCTAACCGGGGTTGCCGTTCAGGACATCAAGATCGCAACCGCGGTCTATCGCGCGCTGCGGTCCTAACGGGGTCAAACCTACTCATTACGCATTAAGCTAAATTATCAGGGAGGTTTGCGTAATGAGTAGGTTTGACCCCGATTTTAAGGATTGATTGCGCGTTGAGAATGTATTATAAACCTCTAAAGAGGAGACGGCCATCAAGCGATCCATCACCCGCCGCGATTTTATAAAAACCGCTATCGTTGCTTCGGCCGGTCTGACGATCATTCCACGCCATGTCCTTGGCGGACAGGGTATAACGCCCCCGAGTGATCAGTTGACGAAGGCCGTCATCGGCGTCGGCAGCATGGGCCGTGGGCATCTCAAGTATCCCGGCTCCAGGCTGCTGGCCGTCTGCGATGTCGACGATAGTCATCTCAACATGGCCCTGGAAATCGCCGGTTCCGGCGTCCAAGGCTACAAGGATTTTCGCGAAGTCCTGGACCTGCCCGATGTCGACATCGTCCACATCGTTACGCCTCCACATTGGCATGCCCTCATTTCAGTTGCCGCCGCCGAAGCCGGCAAGGACATCTGGTGCGAAAAGCCGATGACGCGAACAATCGGCGAAGGGCAAAAAGTCGTCGAAACCATCCAGAAGACCGGCCGCATTTTCAGGATCAACACTTGGTTCAGGTTTGAAGACCAGTATTATGGCTTCGGGACACCGGTCAAGCCGATCAAAAAAGTCGTCCAGAGCGGTTTGCTGGGCTGGCCGCTCAAAGTGACCTTGAGCGGCATCACGGGCTTCGATTGGAAATTCTACTGGAGGGGAAAAACGTATCTGCCGCCCCAGCCCGTTCCCAAGGAGCTTGATTATGATTTCTGGCTCGGGCCAGCGCCCTACAAGCCCTATCATCCGCACCGCGTCCACGGAACATTCCGCGGCTACTGGGACTATGACGGCGGCGGCCTGGGAGACATGGGCATGCATTATCTCGACCCGGTGCAATACCTTCTGGATAAGGACAATACGAGTCCGACTGAAATCGAGGCCGACTGTCCCCAGCAGCATCCGGATGCCTGCGGGAGCTGGCGCAGGATCCGGCTGAAATATGCCGACGGCTGCGAGATCGTCCTGGACGGCGAAAACAAAGATGTCGCAGCGCCTTTTATCGAAGGGCCGCAGGGTAAATTATCCAAGGGATTCAAGTCCGATATCCCGGATCTCGAGCAAAAAATCGCATCGCTTCCCGACCCCGAGCCGCAGCTGACCGATTTTATCCAAGCCGTCCGGACGAGGCAGAAGTTTCCCCTAAACGAGGAAAACGGCCACCGCTCCTGCACCCTCGTCAATCTGGCCAAGATAGCCGTCCGTTTGGGAAGGCCGCTCCGGTTCAACCCGGCTGCGCAGCGTTTTATCGAGGACGATGAAGCCAACCGGTTGATTCATGAGCCCATGCGGGCGCCGTGGCATCTATGAAAGGAAGCGGCCGGTGCAGAAAGCAAGAGACGTGAAAAGCCGCAACAAGATCCTCGTTATTCTCTTTTTGGCCGCGGGCTTTCTTTTTGCCTCTTTTGCCGAGGCCAAGGACACCGTCCGGCTCCAGGCAAAAGTCACAGAAATTTTGACCAAGTTTCCGGCCCAAAGCCCCGCGGAAAAAGACGCGTTGGCCGCGGAACTTCTCTCGCTGGGGTCGGACGGCATCCAGGAGACCTGCCGAAGGCTTGTCGCCCCCGGGACCGGCGATGATAGCTTGGCTCGCTATGCGCTTGACGCCGCGGCCGTGTACGCGAGCCGAGCAGGCGCGGAAAAGGACCGTCGCGTGTTTGCCGAAGCGGTCATCGAGTCTCTCGACCAAGTGCGGTTCTCGGAGAATAAGACTTTCCTCATCAGCGAACTGCAGTTGGCGGGGAAAGACGAGTCTGTGAAACCGTTGAGCAAGTATCTAGAGGACCTGAGATTGTGCGAGCCGGCAGCCCGGGCCCTGGTCACGATAAAAACTCCTAAAGCTGAGAAAGCTTTATGGAAAGCCCTGGAGGCGGACTCAGTCGTAAATCCCGTTGCTCTCATTAAAGCGCTTGGCGAATTCCGAAGCCGGGCAGCTGTAAAAAAGATCTCGGTCTATGCCGAAAGCCGGGACGAGAAAACGCGCCAGGTCGCCCTGTATGCTTTGGCCAACATCGGCGATCCGGCGTCCCAAGCCCTCCTTGAGAATATTCCTGTGACCGCCTCGTCCTACGAGAGGACCTCGGCCGCTTCTCTCTATCTCCTTTATGCCCAAAGGCTGACCGAATCCGGAAGAAAAGAACAGGCGTTTAAGATCAGCCACGACTTGATCAGAAATTTCACTGCGCCGGGTGAAAGCCAGGTCCGCGCTGCGGCCCTGACGCTGCTGAGCGAGATTGTCGGCGAATCCGTTCTCGAGGACCTCCTCCAAGCCGTTGAGTCTCCAGACCCGAAATACAGGCAGCGTGTTCTCGAGCTGGCCGAACCGATCAAGGGGGAGCAGGCGACAGCGCGATGGATCGAAAAAATGACCAAGTTCCCGGCGGAAACTCAAGCGGATATCATCTCCATGCTGGGCCGCCGCGGTGACAAATCGGCATATCCTATGGTCAGAGAAAAGCTCAAAAGTGAAGAGAAGGCAGTTCGTCTGGCCGCGATCCCTGCCGCCGCCCGCCTGGGAGGGAGCGAAATCATCGATGATTTGATCCCGATTTTGTTGAAGGGGGAGGAGGACGAGGTCGGAGCCGTCAAGCTGGCGCTTTTGGGGCTCCCCTCAGAAATCATCGTTCCAAAAGCGGCTGGCTTGCTGGCCGAGGCGCCGCCGCTGGCGCGTCCGGCATTGATAGAAATACTGGCCGAGAGGAAGGCCAGGGATTATGTTGATGTTGTCCTGGCTCAGGCCAAAAACGAAAACGATACCGTTCGGCGTTCGGCCTTGGCTGCGCTCGAACAGATTGTCCGCGATGGGGATCTACCACAAGTGATCAATTTGCTGCTTCAAACGGCCAACAGCTCGGAGATTCAGCTGGTTCAAAATGCCGTCGTCTCTGCGGCGAACCAGATTCTTGATCCGGAGCGACGAGCGGACCAAGTTTTAATCGCATTAGAAAATGTGAAGGGTGCCAAGCGCGCGAACTTGCTGAGGCCGCTGGCCAGGATCGGAGGGGAATTGGCCCTCCAGACCGTGATTGGTGAGACAAAGAATGGTGACCCGCAGGTCCGGTCCGTGGCCATCTATGCGTTATCAAACTGGCCGGATTCTGCCGCAATAGAGGAGTTATTCAACATCGCCCGGACCGCAGAAGACCGCAAATTTCGGTATTTGGCGCTTCAAGGGATTGCCCGTCTGGACGGTGTGTCCGCGCTTTCTCCTGAGAAAAGGCTGGCGCTTCTGAGAGAGGCCATGGATTTGGCTAAAGAAACTGGCGAGAAAAACCTTCTTCTCACCGGGATTGCGAATATCAAGACTCTGGAATCCTTGACGATCGCAGCCACGTTTCTCGATGATCCCCAATTACAGGCAAGGGCCGCCCAGGCCGCCGCAAAAATCGCCCTTCCTGCGCCGGGGGCAGAGGGGCTGTCAGGATTCGATGTCATTTTGATATTAAAAAAAGCGGCTCTGCTGATCGAGAATGAGTATGACAGGGAGAATGTCGAAAACTACGTCCATACGCTCCTGATGAAAGAAGGGTTTGTCCCTCTTTTTAACCGCAAGAACATCACGGGATGGAAAGGCTTGGTCGACGACCCGGTCAGCCGGGCCAGGATGACCCCGAAAAGATTGGGCGAGGAACAGAAAAAGGCCGATCGTGAAATGCGGTTGCACTGGAAAGTGATCGACGGGATGCTTGCCTTTGACGGCAAAGGTCACAGCCTTTGCACGGCCAAGGACTATGCCGACTTCGAGATGTTCGTGGATTGGAAGATCGAAGAGAAAGGGGACAGCGGCATCTATCTCCGCGGATCGCCCCAGGTCCAGATATGGGACCCGGCCCAGTGGCCCGAGGGATCGGGAGGCCTTTACAACAACAAGATCCGTCCGTCCAAGCCGCTCCTGCCGGTGGACCGGCCCGTTGGCGAGTGGAATTCGTTTTACATCAAGATGATCGGCGAGCGCGTGACCGTCTATCTTAACGGCGCGCTCGTCGTGGATAACGTCGTGCTGGAGAATTATTGGGAGCGGGACAAGCCCATTTACCCCGCCGGCCAGATCGAGCTCCAAGCGCACAGCACGCCGCTCTACTTCAAGAATGTTTACATCCGGGAGATTGCTCCCGAGAAAAAATAAGCCGCTGAAGGAGGCGTCCATGAGAAAGGCGTTTTATATCCTGGCGATCTTTGCCGTCTTCACCGCTCTCCCGGCCGCGGAAAAAACCGGGCCTAAGGTTTTTATCTCGGTGGACATGGAGGGAATTTGGGGTGTGGTCCACGGCGATCAGACTTCGCCCGCCTCTCCCGAGTATGGGCCGGCCAGAAAATGGATGGTCGATGACGTCAACGCCGTCATCGCCGGGCTGTTCGAAGCCGGGGCTTCCGAGGTCGTCGTCAACGATTCTCACGGGAGCATGAGGAATATTATTGCGGACGGGCTCAACCCGAAGGCTTCATTGGTGTCAGGGACTCCCAAACCGCTCTTGATGATGCAGGGGATCGACGGCACGTTTGACGCCTGTATTTTTGTCGGCTACCACGCCAAGGCCGGCACAGCTTCTGCCATCCTGGACCATACGATCTCGGGCGGCGCCGTACGCTCGATCAAAATCAACGGCATGGAGCTGCCCGAGCTCGGCATCAATGGCGCGATCGCCGGCTATTTCAAGGTGCCCGTGATCATGATCAGCGGCGATACCGAGACCTGCGTCCAGGCGAAATCCATTCTGGGAAACGAGATCGTCGCGGTGGCCGTAAAAGAGGGGATAGGGCGCTATGCGGCCAAGCTTTTGCCTCAGGAAGAGGCCAGGCGCCGCCTGAAAGATGGGGCCAAAGACGCTTTGTTGAAAAAAGCGAAGATCGCTCCTTTCAAATTGAACCCACCCTACCAGTTCGAGCTGGAATTCAACAACAGCGGGCAGGCGGAGCTTCCCGGACTGATTCCCCAAGTCAAAAGAACGAGCGCTCGCGGCGTCGCTTTTTCCTCGAGCGATTATTTAGACGGCTGCAAGCTGCTGAGGGCTTTGATCGCGCTCGCCGCCGCGCAATAATTATTGCATCATGTCCGAAGAAAAAAGTTTTCAGGGATTTTCAAAAAAAACAGTCCAGTTTTTTGAGCAACTCGCCGACCACAACGATAAAGTTTGGTTCGAGAACCACCGGAGCGATTTTGAAGCCTACGTCATGGAGCCGGCCAAGGCATTTGTCGTGGCCCTGGGCGCCCGCTTGAAATCGATCGCGCCGAACATCCTGGCCATTCCCAAAGTGAACAAATCGATTTTTCGGATCAACCGGGACACCCGGTTCAGCCTGGATCCTTCGCCCTATAAGACGAACCTGGGCATTTATTTCTGGGAAGGAACGCGGCCGAGGATGGAAAGCACGGGATTCTATTTTCATCTAGAGCCCCCCTCATTGATACTGGGAGCGGGATTCTATATGTTCACGGACCGGCAGCTCGAGCGCTTCAGAAAGGCGGTCGTCGATCCCATGCGGGGGAAGCAGCTGACCGCCATCCTGAAGTCGATCTCCAATTTAAAAGGATACGAGTTGGGCGGAAAGCATTACAAGCGAATTCCGGCCGGCTATGATCCCCGGCATCCCAATGCCGAGCTCCTTTTATATAACGGGCTCCATGTCGGCATGGAAACGGCGATTCCTAAAGAGTTCTATTCAAGCCGCCTCGTCGATTACTGTTTCGAGAAGTATCGGCCGTTTGGGCCTCTTCACAAATGGTTGGTGGCGGTTACAACCTGAATTCTATGATTCTTGACTCCAAGCTCTGTTCATATATATAGTATGTTAAGACTTTAAGACTTCATCATAAAACATGCTAACCATGGAGGGAAAAAAGTCATGACAGCCAACAAAGAAAATCTTGGAAAAAAGGGAATTGCCCTGACCCGCCGGGAATTTTTGGGGAGCACGGCCACGGCCGCGGCAGGATTGATGATCGTGCCCCGGCATGTACTGGGAGGCCGAGGCGTCCAGGCGCCCAGCGATACGCTGAACATCGGCTGCGTCGGTGTCGGAGGCAAAGGGACGTCTGATATCTGGGCCGTCAGCACGGAAAACATCGTCGCCTTGGCCGATGCCGATGACACTCAGATTGACGGCTTCTTGAAGAATGAACATACCAAACCCGAGCTCCAGCCAAAATACGAAAAGGCAAAAAAGTACCGAGACTTCAGGCAGATGCTGGACAAAGAAAAAGACATCGATGCCATCACCGTCAGCACGCCCGACCATACTCACGCCGTCATCGCCATGATGGCCGTCAAGATGAAAAAGCATGTCTTCGTCCAGAAGCCGCTGACCCATACCATCATGGAAGCCCGGCTCCTCGCCCAAGAAGCGAAAAAGCAGAACATCGTCTCTCAGATGGGGAACCAGGGCCATTCCAAGGAAGGCGCGAGGCTCATTTGCGAGTGGATCTGGGACGGGGCGATCGGAAATGTGACTGAGGTCCACGTCTGGACGAACCGGCCGATCTGGCCGCAGGCAATCGACGCTCCGAAGGAAATCCCCTCGGTGCCGCCCACCCTGGACTGGGATGTCTGGCTGGGCCCGGCGCCATGGCGGCCGTACCACCCGGCCTACTTGCCTTTTGTCTGGCGCGGCTGGTGGGATTATGGCACGGGCGCAATTGGCGATATGGGCGCTCATTTGATCGATCAGCCATTTTGGGCGCTCAAGCTCGGGTATCCGACCACGGTCCAGGCCAGTTCTACAAAATATACGAAGGATTCCTATCCGCTTGCCGAAATAATCACTTACCAGTTCCCGGCGCGCGGCAAAATGCCTCCCGTGAAAATGGTCTGGTATGACGGCGGACTAATGCCGCCCCGGCCGGCGGCTATCGAAGACGGCCGGCTGATGGGAGATGACGGCGGCGGCGTCCTGTTCGTAGGGGACAAGGGCATGCTGATGTGCAGCACGTACGGTGAGAACCCGCGCCTCCTTCCTGAAAAGCTGATGCAGGACTACAAACGTCCCGATAAAACCATCCCTCGTTCGCCCGGCATTACGGAGGAATGGATCGCTGCCATCAAGGCTGGCAAAAAATCGACCACGGATTTTGATTATTCCGGCCTGCTCACGGAGGCCATGCTCCTTGGAAACGTCGCCCTTAGGATGAAGGACCAAAAGACCGCGCTTCAGTGGGACGGCGTGAAGATGCAGGTGACGAACCTCCCCGAGGCCAACAAGTACATCCACAAAGAGTACCGGCAGGGCTGGTCTCTCTAAGCTTTGGAGGAGGGGAAAATGAAAAACTGGATGCCCTTTATTTTATTGGCTGTCGCCGGATTGGGGTTGATCGGATGCGCGACTATGACTGGCGGTGCCGGCGGCCAGGGACAATCTGCCCCTTCGACCCAGTGGGCTATTCATGATATGAACAGGCCGCTGCCGCCCGTAGTCAATCCGGGGCCGGTCGGACCTCCCGTGCCGCCTCCTTCGGATGCCGTAATTCTTTTTGACGGCAAAGACCTTTCCCAGTGGGCGAACGAGAAGGGCGAGCCGGCTCAATGGAAGGTTGAAAACGGCTATATGGAAGTGGTGGCAAAAACAGGCTCGATCCTTACAAAAAAAGGGTTCGGAGACTGCCAGCTCCATGTGGAATGGGCTGCGCCTTCGGTCGTGAAGGGCGAAGGCCAGGAGCGCGGGAACAGCGGTGTCTTTCTGATGAATACCTACGAAGTCCAGGTGCTCGACTGCTACGAAAACAAGACCTATGCCGACGGCATGACGGCGGCGGTGTACGGCCAGTATCCGCCGCTGGTCAATGCCTGCCGTAAGCCGGGCGAATGGCAGGCCTACGACATCATTTTTCACGGGCCGCTTTTTGACAAGGACGGCAAAGTTACGCGGCCCGCGCGCATGACCGTGCTCCATAACGGCATCCTGGTCCAGGACAACGTCGTGCTATCGGGTCCTACGGCGCACAAGGCGCGGCCGCCTTACAAGGTCCATTCCGACAAACTGCCCGTGTCTCTTCAGGATCATGGAAATCCGGTTCGCTACCGCAATATCTGGATCCGGGAGCTGTGAAGGCATGAATAAGAAAAGTCATTTTATCGCCATTGTCATTGTCGGCTTGTTGATGACGGCTTCTTTTGCAGCGGGGCAGGCGCCGGCGAAAAAGAAAAAAGCGCTCTTTATTTGGGGCGGTTGGGAAGGCCATGAGCCCAAGCAGTGTGTGGACATATTTGCGCCCTGGCTGGCGGAACAGGGGTTCGATGTGGAAATCTCGAACACATTGGATTCCTACCTCGATGCCCAGAAGATGAAATCTCTGGACCTCATCGTCCAGGTTGTTACGATGGCCACGATCACCGCCGAACAGGAAAAGGGACTGCTCGAGGCTATCAAAAGCGGCGTGGGCATGGCCGGCTGGCACGGCGGCATGGCGGACGCATTCCGCAGCAACGTCGAGTATGAATTCATGGTCGGCGGGCAGTGGGTGGCGCATCCCGGCGGCGTCATCGATTACGAAGTCAATATTATGAACCACGAGGATCCCATCACGAAGGGCCTGACAGACTTCAAAATGCATTCCGAGCAGTATTACATGCAGGTCGACCCGATCAATGATGTTTTGGCGACGACGACATTCTCGGGTCAGTACGCGCCCTGGATCAAGGGAGTCGCCATGCCGGTCGTCTGGAAAAAGATGTATGGTAAGGGAAGGATTTTCTATACATCACTGGGCCACGTTTCCGCCGATTTCAACGTGCCCCAGGCGCGTGAGATCGTGAAAAGAGGCCTGCTTTGGGCGGCCCGGGTCACAGGCGACGACCCCAAACCGACCAACCCCTATAAAAAATAAATCCGGGGTAAATCCGCGGGGTCAAAGCTACTCATTACGCACAATTCTTGCCTGATTTTTGCGTAATGAGTAGGTTTGACCCCAATTATTAATCGGCGAGGCCGTCCACGGATTCGCGCTTTCCCGCCTTGACCGCGCCGGCCGGGACCGGCTGGTGAATTTCGGGCGCGCTCACCGATTGTGCGACAAACTTTTTCGTCCCCGCTACGGCGAGCTGCTCGAACAGGAAGGCAAACGTTTTTTCCAGGCTGACCCCGATGCCCGATCTGGTCTCTTTAGGCAGCGACCAAAATTGTTTTTTGAAGGGCCCCACGGCCTTTTTGCGCGCTTTGTAAATAAACTGGGCTTCGGTGTCTTTAGGCTTTCTCTCGTCGGCCGCGTTAGCCCGGACCCAGTCATACATTTCCTGGCGGAGCGATTCCGGCGTGGCTTCGTGCTCGATGATGAGCGTTTGAAAGGCCGTGGCCAGGTGGACTTCGCAGGTTCCCGCTTCGACGAATTTGTGGAACGCCGCGTCGGGAAGCGTGCTGGCCCCGTGTTGAACGGCGCCCCCCATCCCATATTCTTTGCGCGCTTTTTCGCCGAGGATCCGAAGCACGTCAAAATCGATGGCCACCTTGGCCAAGGTTCCGTCGGGAAGGACCACGCCGCCGTGGCTGGTGCCCGTCTGGATGCTGATCTTGCTGATGCCCTTGAGGTTGCCGCGCTTGCTGTTATAGCCCTTCATGAATGCGTCCAGGTCTTCCGGCGTGCTGTTTTTTTGTCCGACTTCGCCTATTTCGCCCCCAACCGAGATCGTGACGGCCTTTGGCTCGTGTTCCCGGATGAATCGCGTGAAATCTGCGCACAGCTCGTAGTTGAATTTCTGCTGCTCTTCCAGGCTCGACTGGCTGATATCGACGAGCGTCGATGTGTCGATGTCGATATTATAAAAACCCGCCGCTATCGCTTCCAAGATCAGGTCGCGGATGGCTTTGACTTCGCCTTCGGGAGCGGCGGCATATTTTTTTGCCGAGGTCTGAAAATGGTCGCCCTGGATGAAAACTGGCCCGCGGAATCCTTCCCTGATGGCTGCCGCCAGAACCGCCGAGGCGTATTCGGCCGGACGCTGGTCGGAATAGCCGATTTCGCTCCGGGCAATTTCGAAGATGAGGGCACCCACGTCGAGTTTGTTGGCCGCTCGAAATACGGCCCGCGCCGAGTCATAAGCGAGCATGCGCAAGTTGATTGCCGGAACGGTGAACGTCTTCGAGATATCCCTCCGGCCGATCGCCATGTAGAATTCATGGATCGAAGCCGGCCGGGTGCCGAGGGCCTGGGCCGTCTCCCAAATGAGCCAGCGGGCGGCGGCTTTGGGTTCGGCCTCGCCGAAGACCGCCTCATGGATCAGGCCATCGATCTTGCCGGCCAGCCGTTTTTCGCTCTTGATGGCGATTCGATCGCCTTTTTTTTCGACGATCCCCGCCAAAGTTGATATTTGTTTTTCGAGGGCACTTTCGGCCATTGGATTTCGCTCCTTTCGTCCATGGGCTTTGTTTTTATATTAGTATACCAAAAACGGCCAATTGTTCCACCGATAATATGAGATGAGCGGGCTCGATCGCCCCGGGAAAGAAAGAGTGATTGATTTTTCGATGCCAAATCGTTTTAATGGCCTTTGAGTTCTTCGATTCGGGACTTATCGGAGAAAGGACAGAGGAGAACAATGAAACGATACGCTTGGATGATCGCATGGATTTTGGGTTTGACTCTGTTGACGGAGACGGCGGTTGCGGCGGCCCTTTTTGACAAGAAAGAATATGCCGCCCGCCGGAGCCGGCTTATGGAGAAGATCCCCGACGCGGCGGCCCTGCTTCTCGGAGCCGCGACGCCCGCCGCCGACCGGGAGTTTCGTCAGGGGCACGACTTCATGTATTTCACGGGCATCGAGATCCCCGATGCCTATCTGGTTATCGATGGAATCCGCAAGGAAAGTGTCTTGTTTTTCACGATCGGCGAGAAGGAGGCCGACGGCGAGGGGATTCCCCTGGATCTCGTCAGGAACCCAAAGGAATTCACAGGATTCGAAAAGGTCTTCCCCGCGGAACAACTCGGATCGTACCTTTCCGGCCTGAGTCAGAGGACCCGCATCTTTTATACCATGTTTAAACCCGAGGAGCTGGGGCCGGAGAATACGAATGAGAAATTCAACGTCCTGCAAAAGACAATGACCTTGAGTCCGTGGGACGGACGACTCACCCGCGAGCTCCAGTTCGTGAAACAACTGCGCGACAAGTTTCCCCAGGTGGATGTCCGGGATTGTTCGGCCTTGGCCTGGGACCTGCGCAAGATCAAGTCTCCGGCGGAGCTTGATGTCTTGAGGCAGGCGGCTCGGATCGGAGTCAAAGCCCACAACGCCCTGATCCAATCCACACGGCCGGGCGTTAAGGAGTCGGAACTGGCTTCCGTGTTCGAATTTGTCTGCCGCCGGGAGGGCGCCCAGGACTTAGCCTACGAAACGATTCTGATGTCCGGTAAGAACCACGCCTACGGCCACTATCATAAGTATGACCGTATTCTTAAGGCCGGCGATTTCGTCATCCTGGACGCCGGCCCCGATTACGAGAACTACCACATCGACATCTCTACGTCCTTCCCCGCTTCCGGGACATTCACTCTCCGTCAGAAGGAGCTCTACGAAGCCGCATTGGCCGTGCGCAACGCTTGCCTAACGAATTATCGCCCCGGGATCACCTTCAAGCAGGTCGGGGAGAAAGTCGAGGCCATGCTCAAGGAAAAAGGGCTTGACCGGTTCGCCCAAGACTTCCGAGGAATTGTCCGATTCGGCGGCTACAACCACTTCATCGGCTTGGCTACGCACGATGTCGCGGGGACGTTCGCCGGGCCGGACGAGGTGCTTGCGCCCGGGTTTGTCTTTGCCTGCGATATCCAATTGTTTCGCATCGAGGAGGAAATCGGGATCCGGCTCGAGGACACGATCGCTATCACGGAAAACGGATACGAAAATCTGTCGTTGGGAGTTCCTCGAACCATCGGAGAGGTCGAATCATTGATGAAAAAAGACGGAATCCTCCAGGCTCTCGAAAAAAAGAAGCTCGATTGAAAGGAGGGAAGGAATGAGAAGAACCGTTGGCGTCTTCGGGATGATTTTGGCGGTCGCTTTGGTTTCGGCCGGCCAAAGGATAGATTTTTCTAAAAAGCCCCTGCAAGCGGAGCGCAGCCGGTCCTTCGATGCTCTTCATTACCGGATTCAAATCAAGATCGATATCGACCGGAAATCCTTTGAAGGCGAGACCACCGTGACCGTATCAGCCCTCAAAGAGGGACTGGACGCTTGCGTCCTCGACGCCGAGGAATTCACCGTGAACTCGGTCCTCAGCGACTGGGGCGATCCCCTGAGGTTCGAACAGTCAGACAAGGAACTTCTCGTGCATCTGTCCCGGCCCTACAAATTCGGCGAAATCCTTTCGTTCACCTGCTTTTACCACGGCAAGGACCCCAAGATCGGGCTCCGGTTCATTGAGGAAAGCCCGGACAACCCCAAGCTCGTGTTCTCGGATTCCTTTCCCGACCATGTTCACCATTGGTTCCCATGCTTCGACTATCCGAACGACAAAGTGACCGACGAGGTCATCGCCACGGTCAAGTCCGGATTGAAGGTCGCTTCGAACGGCCGGCTGACGAGTGTCGTCGAGGACAAAGCGGCCGGGACCCTGACCTATCACTGGTCCCAGGAGCTGCCGCATTCGACGTATCTCATTTTTCTTGCTGCCGCCCCCTATGTCGTGGTCCAGGATTCGTTCAAGACTCTTCCCGTGAACTACTGGGTCTATCCCAAGGACGAAAAGAAAGTCTTTCCCACCTACGGCAAGACAACGAAGATGATCGAGTTTTTCAATAAGACCTTCGGATACGATTATCCCTGGCAGAAATACGACCAGGTCTCTGTGCCATCCGGGGGAGGGGCCGAGAGCACCTCGGCAACAGCCATGACGCACCGGATCATGGTCGATGATAAGGCCGAGCCCGATTTCCCGAGCATCGGCATCGTCTCCCACGAGCTGGCCCACCAATGGTGGGGTGACCTTATCACGCTCCGGAGCTGGGCCCACACCTGGATGAACGAAAGTTTTGGGACTTATTCGGACTATCTGTATTTCCGTTATGAAAAGGGCGACGAAGAAGGCGCCGTCAATCTCCTGGGAAAGCTGAATAGCTATCTGAGGGAGGCGAGGACACGCTACATTAGGCCGATCGTCTACGACCGGTACGACAGGCCGGAGGATATGTTCGACGCCCATACCTATCCCAAAGGGGCCTTGGTCCTTCACATGCTGCGGTTTCTGGTAGGGGACGAGCCGTTCTTCAAGACGCTCAGCCATTTCCTCCACCGCTATGCCTTTGATGCCGTAGATACCTATGATTTCATCCGGACCGTGAAAACGGTCACGGGGCAGAACCTCGACTGGTTCTTCGACCAATGGCTTTTCAAGCCCGGACATCTGGTCTTCGATATCCGGAGCGAATGGGTTGAGGCTCGGAAAATCCTGCGGCTTCGTGTCGTTCAGGTCCAGGATTTCTCCCAGGGTATCCCCGTTTTCAAGATGCCGGTCATTATCGAGATCGTCACACCCTCGGGCAGGGAATCGAAAAAAGTCTGGATCCAAGAACGGGAGGAAACGTTTGAATTCCCGGCGTCGGCCAAGCCCCTCCTGGTCCGGTTTGATGAAGGCAACTATCTCATTAAAGAGTACACCTTCCCCAAGGAGCGCGGGGAGCTGTCCTACCAGCTTAAGCACGATGACGTGATCGGCCGGATGTGGGCCGCCGCGGAACTCCTCCATTATAAAGACGACCAAAAGGCGATCGAGAGCCTTATCGAGAGCGCTCAGAACGATCCGTTCTGGGCAGTCAGACGAAGCGCCGTCGAAGCGCTGGGAAAGCTCCAGGATAAGAGAATTCCGGCAGTTCTTAAGAAGGCTTGTCTGGATTCAAAATCTGCGGTTCGGGCAGCCGCCTTAGTGGCGCTCGGAGATCTCAAGGACCACCGTCTCGTGGAATTCTTCAAGGACCAGTTCCGGAGAGAGTCGAGCTTCCTTGTCCAAGCCGAGGCCCTGAGGGCTTTGGGCAAGTCGGGCGACCCAGCAGGAATCCCTTTTCTCGAACAATCCGCCTCCATTCCGTCTCATCAAAATATTCTTAAAAACGCCGCGGATTGGGCTTTAAAACAACTTAAGAAATGAGCCCCCCACCGTCGCTGCCTTGACGCGGACAAGCATCCTGGTACAATAGGGGCCATGGATAAGCGTGACCCTCGGCAAGTGAGCACGCTGGTTTCAACTCTATTCTGGGGTTCGATCTGGGGAATTTGGGAAGCCACGGCCGGATATATAATCCATTTGACGCATATCCCCGGCCTGCCGGGTTTCGTCATGTTTCCGGCCGCGTTCTATTTCATGAGCCGGGCGTTTGTCCGGAGCGGAAAACAGGAAGTCATCTTTCTGACGGCGTGCGTTGCAGCCGGCTTCAAGCTGCTCGACCTCTTCATTCCCGGGCAGAACATCCAAGGCGTCGTCAACCCTGCCCAGGCCATCCTGCTCGAATCTCTGGCCGTAGCCGGCTTTTATTCTTTTATCGGACACCTGCGCTTGGGCCGTCCCATTTTTAATCAGTGGAAACGGACATCCCGCGGATGACACGATGAGCGAACGCGGCCGCATCAAGAAAAAGCTCGACTCCGCGCCCATGAAACGGCGCAGCTTTCTGGGCTGGAGCACATTCTTCGGCGGCTCCGCCCTGGCCTCGACCAAACTCGCCAAAAAATTCAAAAGGGCCCCTTCGCCCGCGTCCGCCGGGCCGCAGCTCCAAGAATCCTCGTCCGAAGTCAAAATGATCCGCACCGGCTGCCCCTCGCACAACTGCGGGGGGAGATGCCTGCTCAAAGTCTATGTCGAGGAAGGACGCATCGTCCGGATCGAAGGCGACGACCGGCCGGGCGACGCCGTCGAGGATCCCCAGCTCCGGCCCTGCGTCCGCGGCCTCTCCTACCGCCGCAGACAGTATCATCCCGACCGCCTCCAATACCCGATGAAGCGGGCCGGCAAGCGCGGCGAGGGGAAATTCGTCCGCATTTCCTGGGACGAGGCCCTGGACAAGGTCGCGGCGGAAATGCAGCGCATCAAGCAGGCCTACGGCAACGCCGCTATTTACGTTCCCTACGGCACCGGAAGCTACAATCAGATCAACGGCCGACAGACCGCCGAGCGCCTGATGAACCTCTTCGGCGGCTCGCTCGGCTTCTATAACAGTTATTCATGGGCAGCCATCTCCTGCGCTACGCCCTTCGTTTACGGCACGAACGTGACCGGAAACCAGCGCCAGGATTGGCTGAGCTCCAAATACATTTTGATGTGGAGTTGGAACCCGTCCGAAATGCGCGACGGGACTAACTCCGAATTTATTCTCAAGAAGGCCAAGGAGAAAGGCGCAAAACTTGTCTGCATCGACCCGCGCATGACGCTAAGCGCCGTCGCCCTCGCCGACGAATGGGTTCCCATCCGGCCGGGGACGGACGCGGCTATGATGTCGGCCATGGCCTACGTCATGATCACCGAGAAGCTCTATGACGCCGAATTTGTGAAGACGCACTGCGTTGGCTTCGATGAGACCCAGATGCCCCCCGGGGCCGAGGGAGCGGAAAGCTACAAAGATTATATTTTGGGGACCCGCGACGGCGTCCCGAAAACGCCCTCCTGGGCCGAAGCCATCTGCGGCGTTCGCAAAAGCACGATCATCCGCCTCGCCCGCGAATACGCCACGATCAAACCGGCCGTTCTTTATCAAGGCTACGGAATGCAGCGACGCGCCTACGGAGAGCAGGCCGTCCGGGCCGGCTGCGTCCTGGCGGCCATCACGGGAAATGTAGGAATCCCAGGAGGATGGGCGGGCGGGATCGCCCTGCAGGCGCCCGACGGCGGGCCGGCCTGGATCGTCTTCCCGACCGGCGAGAATCCAGTCAGGGCGCAAATCCCGTCGTTCCTGTGGTCGGAGGCCGTCCTCCGTGGAAAGGACATGGGACCTGCAGACGGTGTCGTAGGCGTAGAGAAGCTCGGCACGAACATCAAAATGATTTACGCCGTAGCCTGCAACGCGCTCATCAACCAGCACGCCAACATCAACCGGACGGCCAAGATCCTCCGGGACGAGACGCTCGTGGAATTCCTTGTCGTCCAGGACAATTTCCTGACACCGACCGCCCGCTTCGCCGATCTCCTGCTCCCGGCCTGCACCCAATTCGAGACGTGGGGCCTCGCCGACGGCTGGAAATACGGATACGAGGTCATCCTCATGCCGAAGATCGTGGACCCGCCTTTCGAAACGAAGAGCGATTATCAGATTTGCGCGGAGATCGCCAAGCGGCTGGGTTTTTATGAGCGCTATACCGAAGGCCGGAGCGAACGCGACTGGATCGCCTGGGCCATCGAATATTATCGGAAGACGCGGTTCCCGAACATCCCGGCGTTGGATGAGTTCGAAAAATCGAACATCGGCGTGTATTCGGTCCCTGTCACCAAACCTGCGGTAGCCTTTACGGAATTCCGCCGCGATCCCGAGAAATTTCCGCTGCCCACGCCGTCCGGAAAAATCGAAATCTTTTCCAAGAGGCTCCGTGACATGAACAAGCCCGAGGTCATCCCGGCTGTGCCAAAATACATCAGGGAATGGGAGAGTCCGTTCGGCCCCGAAGCGAAAAAGTTCCCGCTCCAGGTCATCGGCCACCACTATCTGGCGACCGTCCATTCCACTCTTGACAACGTCGATTGGCTCCGCGAGGCGTGGCCGCAGCGCGTCTTCATCAATCCCGTAGACGCCGCGGCGCGCGGCATTGACAACGGCGACGAGGTCAAGGTCTTCAATGACCGTGGGGCGACGAGGGTCCGCTGCCGGGTGACGAAGCGGATCATGCCGGGCGTCATCGCCATCCCACAGGGAGCTTGGTGGAGCCCTGACGAAAAAGGAGTGGACCGCCGCGGCTCGGTCAATGTCCTGACGTCGGAGCGGTGGACGCCGCTGGCCTTCGGCAACACCCAACACACGATCATGGCCCAAGTGGAGAAAGTCCGATGAGCCTATCGCCTTGGGTCAAACAATATGCCTTCTACTTCGACTCGAACGCCTGCTCGGGCTGCAAAGCCTGCCAGGCGGCCTGTAAAGACAAGCATGACCTTCCGGTCGATGTCCTCTGGCGCCGTGTGTATGAGGTCACCGGCGGCAATTGGGCCAAGTCCGGAGACGTCTGGGTCCCCGGCGTCTTCTCCTATTACCTGTCCATGGCCTGCCATCACTGCGAAAAGCCGATCTGCGGCGAGGCCTGTCCCACCAACGCCATCTATAAGCGCCAAGATGGGATTGTCATCCTTGATACGCAGAGCTGCATCGGCTGCCGTTACTGCGAGTGGGCGTGTCCCTACGGCGCGATGCAGTTCGTCGAGTCCGAGCGGCTGATGACGAAATGCCATTTCTGCTACGATTATATCGACCTGGACAAGCCGCCGGCCTGCGTGGCCGCCTGTCCGATGCGGGCGCTCGATTTCGGGGAGCTTGCCGACCTGCAGAAGAAATACGGAGGGACGCGCGTGGTCTTCCCGCTTCCGGAAGCCTCGATCACGGAGCCGGCCCTCCTCATCAAGCCGCACAAGGACGCGGCGCGTGCCACAAAAGACACCGCCGAGGTCGCAAACTGGGAAGAGATCTAAGGTGGCCGGGTTCGCCCTAAAAGAATGGCCCTTGATCGGGTTTACGCTCTTATCCCAGACGGCGGTCGGGGCGTTCTGGATGGTCACGGGCGCTTCGATTTATGCCGAGGGGGCTAATGGATGGAACAGCCGGTACTTGACGTTTCCATTTCTCGCAGCCGTCGTCGCTCTGATGGCCGCAGCCGCCGCTATCTCTCTGTTCCACCTCGGGCGGCCGCGGCGCGCCGTGCTCGCTCTGAACAACCTCAAACAATCCTGGCTGAGCCGGGAAATCCTCTTCGCGCTGGCCTTCATGGCCTCGACCGGGTTTCTCGCGCTTCTCGTTTTCAAGAAGACCTATCATCCGACGCTCGTCCGAGTCCTGGTGGGGCTGGGGATCGCGGCAAGCATCCTATTCCTTGCCAGTATGTCCAAGCTTTATATGCTGCGCACCGTGCCGGCTTGGCGAGGCCTTTATACGCCCCTGTCGTTTTTTGGCTCCGCCCTGCTGATGGGGCCTTTAGGCGCAGCGTCTTCATATGATGGGCTCCTCGATTTGGGAAGAAAAGTGCGTCCTTTTCAAGATGCCGCGGCCGTCATCGCGCTCGCGGTCATCGTCGTGATCCTTCTGACGATCTTCCTATTCTCCCCGGGCGTCGGCCTGTTTGGCCCGAAAAAAGCTACTCTTCTCGAGCTCCCGACCGCAAAGATGTATCCGCTCTTAATTATCCGCCTTCTTTTCTTATTGGCGGCCGTGCTCTGTTCGTACCTCTATTATCAGAATCAAAACCCCCGCCTCCTGCCGCTGGGGTTTTTGGGAGCGGGCGCGGCCGAAGTGTGCGGGCGATATCTTTTCTACGCCGTCTACAGCCGCCTCGGCGTCTAAAAAAACCCGGGGTCAAACCTACTCTTTACGCATTCTCCCCTGGGACACTCTTGGAAGGAAACCCTTTCGTAGGGTTTCCTTCCAACGCTCGCTCCGCTCGCTGCTTTCCTTCCTAGGAGCATCGTGGCATGAATTCACTGCGCCGGAAATAGTGCGTAAAGAGTAGGTTTGACCCCAATCTACTTATTTTTTCGACGAAGCGACTGGAGATACTCCTTATAATCCTGCGGAGTATTCAAATTTTTCAGCCATGAGGGATCGTCCATCTCCAGGAATTTCGTCCGGCAGAGGTCAAAAAGGGCGAGAACCTGGCGGTTCGACGAGGCCAGGAGCCTTTCGATCTTGGGGATGACCGATTTTCTGTAAACGGCCAGCAGGGGCTCGAACAAGCCGTTCGCCGGACAGGGAACGACGATTTCGTATCCCTCCGCTTTTTCCAGCATTCGCGCCAGAAAATCCAGGTTGATGTCCGGAATGTCGCAGGCCATTGCGATGCAAACATCATTGGCTGCCGCTCGCAACCCGCTCAGGATTCCGCCCAGCGGGCCCTGCTCCTCGATTTCATCTTCGACGAGCCGGCAAGGGAGAAAGTCGAAACTTTGCCCCCGGGAAACGCTGATCAGAATTTCGCCGAAAAATCCTTCAACCTGATTCAATATTCGTTGGATTATCGGTTCGTCAGGAACAAGGAGGCGCGCCTTGTCCCGTTTCATTCTCCGGCTTGTTCCTCCGGCCAGAAGGATCAAAGTGGCGGAATGGGTATTGCGTTCGTCCGGCGCGCTCATATCCCTATGATAATCGAATTCATGGGAAACGGCAAAACGCCGTCGGCGGCCACGCCCGGCCGCTTGTTGACAACGATCGAACGCCCAAACGATAATGAAATAGCTCATCTCAAAAAAATGAAGAAAAGCCTAACCGTAAGCTTCATCCGCGCCGTCGAAGCCCGCTACCCCGGCTTGATTGATAAGATCCAGGAGCTGATCCAAGAATCGGAGCGGCAATTCAACGGCGGATCCGCGACGGCGGAAAGTTTTCTTTGGGAGCACACCACACATGTGGCTTCGCTCAGCTTTGAGCTGGCGCACTCCGAGAAAATGGACCCGGTGATTCCCGCCGTCGCCGCCCTTTTTCATGATGCCGGGAAATTCGCGGGTGGCGCATACCATAAAGGCGAGCAGGCCGAAGAAGAGGCCGCTGCCGCGATCGCGGATGGCATGCTTCGTCAGCTGGGGATGAGCCGCCTCCACATTCATCGCGTCCTCGCCGGGCTCTCCGCTCTTTATCGCGCCCAAGCCAAACCGAATCCCATTGCCGATATCGTCCACGATGCTGACTTTCTCTCGAAGTTTGGGGCCCTGGGCGTCGCCCAATTCTTCATCAAATCCACGCTCCGGGGCCAGACTCTCCAGAATGCGATCACTAACCAATTGAGCAAGGAGCTCACCTATGCCGCTTGCCTGCACCTTAATATGCGCACTCGCGCTGGAAAGCGCCTGGCAGAAAGAAAATCCCGGAAGACGCTGAAATATTTTGGCTCGCTGCTGCGGGAACTCAAGGAAACGCATACCGCAGATTTCACGATCAAGAGACTCCGCATCAATCCTTCTTCCCGGCCCCGGGCATCCGTTGAGGTCCGGCTGGCCGTTCCCCGTTCCTGTAGCAATTGCAGCGGACCATGGACGATCGCGCTTAAGACCACGCAGGGAGTGAAGTGCGAAATGCTCGAGGCGGAGATCACCTGCGCCCGCTGCGGGAATAAGGTGAACTTTTCATTTTGCCTTCCTGAAATCCGCTCGTCGCCGCGCGCGTGATGCATAAATCCGGGGTCAAAGCTACTCATTACGCAACTATTTCCCCTGGAACATGCGTAACGAGTAGCTTTGACCCCAATTATAGGTTTGACCCCGAAAAGGAGTTAGCGTTTTTTCTGTTTCCGGCCCAGGATGCCGCCGCTCAGGAACAAGCCCGCGCCCAGGATGAACCCAAAGTTATACCAGTTGCCGTTGTTGTGGACCTCGTAGAATCGGACATTCTTGGTGAATAGGGAAATGATGAAGGTGATCGGCGAGATCAGCCCGTGCCACAACCCCGCCCAGAAGCCGGCGGTCTTGCCTTCTTTGTCGGCCGTCTTTTCAACATCATTCGGCCCTGGGGCGCAGCTCACAGCAAAAAGCATCAGCCCGAGGACGAAAAGAATTCCCAGTGTCAGAGTCTTGTTCATGGCTCCTCCCTTCTGAAGCATACGGGCCCCGCCTTTTGAACGTCAAGGCCGAACATCACTTTTTTTCTTTGAGATATTGCTCCCAGAGGTCCTGCCGGATGTGGAGGAGCAGGAACACGCCGGGCCGCAGGCTGTAATATTCCGATTGAAATTTGTCGCGAAGGAGCGGCTGGAGCCTGGCATCCTGTTCCTGATCGGTGATGATCACCGGCGCCTCCGCAAGCGGACCCGCCTGGTTCGGATCCTGCCAGTAGCCGACGTTCTCGAAGCTCCTCAGATACCAAGGCAGGGGCCAGGTCTCGTAGAGCCCGCAGACGACTTTGATCAGCATATTTTTTTCGTCCGGATGCACCGCGGCCAGGTCATCCACGCGCCGCACCAGCTTGAGAAAATCGGTGCTCGTCTGGGCATAAACATAAGGATTGGCGGGGTCGGCATAAAATCTAAAATTGGCGCGATAGCTTTCGAGTCCCAAATGGTAGAGCCCCGCGGCCAGCACGAGCAGGACAAGAACTTTAAAATAGATCTTGGGGACGATATCAAGAAGAAATCCGACGCCGATTCCGGCCAGGATGACCCACCCCATGAAAAAGGAAAGCAGGTTCCAGGGCGTCTTGTAAGGGATGATGGAAAATGCGGCCGTAGAGAGGAGCGTATAAAAAAAGATAAACCGTGCCGGAGAAGGCATGGCCCCTTTTTGCCTTCGCGGGACAAATGCGGAGATCATTCCGATAAGGGCCAGGACAAGGATCAGGCCTTCGGTCCACAGCGGGCCTGCGCCGGATTTTGAATACGCCAGCAGTTTTAAATAATACGGCCAGGGCTGGATATGAATGCCGGCCGCCCCGCTTTTTTCGAAATAGATTTTTAAGGCGGTGATGGAATCCCAGATCCCCTCCGGGTTCTTGAAAAAAGAAGTGAAAAAAGCGATGGCGGTTAACAGAGCGGCGACGAGCCCCAGGAAGAAATAGGTGAAGCCCGGGACCGCCAAATGGTACGGCGTCTGCGGCCGGACTTTCTGAAAAACAATCGTTAAGATGAGGGCCAGCCCGGCGGCGGCAAAGATAATGACGGATGTTTCCTTGGTCGCGTACATCATTCCTGCAAAAAGGCCCGCCGTCAAGGCCCACCGCGCCGAAGGATACAGAAGATAGCGCCAGAGCGACCCCAACAATCCCAGGACGAAAAACACGAACAGCATTTCCTGAATATAGAACCGGCTGTAATAAACCATGGCCGGTGAAATCGCCGCTAACAGGCCTGCGAAAAAGACGGCGGTCCGGCCCATTCCCTTGACCAAGAGAAGCAGGAGAAGAAGGATTGCGGCGCCGAAGAGAGCCGGAAGAAGCCGGAGTGTCACTTCGTCCAGCGAAACCAGGCTGGTCTTGGAGAAGGCCCAGGCGACGGGAAGCGTCAGGTAATAAAGGCTTGGGCCGTGGTGGTCTGCCTTGTCGTAGCGATACTCGCCTTTTTCGAGCAGCGTCCCAAATTTCACGGCCTGGTTGGCTTCGTCGTGGTGCATCGGCCGGAGGTCGAGCCCGGACAGGCGGAAAAGGATTGCGCCGATGAATACGATAAAGAAAAGCGCGCGAAAGGCGGCTTTGTTCATTTGGCCGGCGTTCCGTAAACCTCCACCTCGACGTAATGGTTCATGTCATTGGACGTATTGCCGTTGCTGTAGAGCCGGATAAAGCGCGCCTTGATGCCTTTTGGATCGATCAGCCGGCCTTCATTGGTTTCTATATATTCTTTGTCCTTGCCGATGCCGAGGCCGATGGCGTTGTCATGGTCGTTGTTGAAGATCGTCGTCACGCCCTTGATGAAGTCCTTGTCATTGGAGGCCTGGACGACGACATCGCGATAGACGCGGGCTTGGCTGTGGTAATGCCAGACCAGGATGGCGTTCAAATTGTATTCACCCTGAAGGTCGACCTGGACCCACTGCTTCCCGGGTCCAAGCTCGACAAAATAGCCGTCCTCGCCGGATTTTTCACCGTCGGTCACAAAGGAGAGCTCACCGATCACCGGCTGCATGTCGCTGGAGGTCACCGGCTTTTTCAGGGAAACGAGCTTCGTTCCTTGGGGGACAAAAAACGGACCGCGGGGTTTGCCCGAGATCACTTCCAGGTTTGGTGATTTGATGTTCCGCGGTGTTCCAATAAACATCGGCTTGGGCAGTTGGAGCTTCAGCTCGACCTTGTTCTGCTCTTGAGATTGGGGTGCGGCCAGGGCGCAGAGAATTGCGAGTGGTAGCAAGGCTGCATAAACGATCGCTTTCTTCATCGTCGTCACTCCTTCTCTTTTATTCGCCAGCTTTTTTGAGCTTAACGACGCTCTCAATATAATATCTCTTGATTTTTTATACAAGAGGCTGACCGATGATTGACACGATTAGACGGATAAAGATATATTCCAAGCATGTTTTGCGAGTCAGCTTTTCTTCTTAATTTAACGGGGGAGAGATTGTTTCCCGGGAATAAGGGAATTATCTTCCTCTCTAAAACATTTCATTCGAGGTGATCCCATGAAAAAATCCTTGCGTTTTTGCCTTATCTTTTTGTGTCTTTGTTCGGTTATCGCTTTCTCCCAGCAGAATGACCTCTCGAAGGAAAAAGTTTTATATACCGTCGGATATGCCCATCTGGATACGCAGTGGCGATGGGATTACCAGACGACCATCAATGAATACATCTGGAACACGATGGTCTTTAACTTCAAGCTCTTTGAAAAATACCCTGATTATGTGTTCAATTTCAGCGGCGCCAATCGCTACAAAATGATGAAAGAGTACTATCCCGAAGAATATGAGAAAGTCAAAAAATATGTGTCCGCCGGTCGCTGGTTCCCATCCGGCTCCTCCATGGAAGAAAACGACGTCTTGGCGCCCTCCTACGAGTCCATCATCCGGCAGATCCTCTATGGCGCCAATTACTTCAGAAGCGAGCTCGGCGTGACCAGCCAGGAATTCATGATTCCGGACTGCTTTGGGTTCCCCGCCTCGCTTCCCTCCGTCCTGGCCCACTGCGGCATCCAAGGATTTTCGACGCAAAAATTATCGTGGGGCTCTGCCGTCGGCATTCCCTTTAATGTCGGCACGTGGATCGGCCCCGATGGTGAATCTGTCACGGCCGCCTTGAATCCGGGCAGCTATGGTTCGAGAGTTCAAGAGGATTTGAGCATCAACGCGAATTGGAAGAAAAGAGTTTACGATCTCGGAGCCAAAACCGGAGTTTACGCCGATTATATGTACTACGGGACGGGCGATGTCGGGGGTTCACCCACGGAGGATTCTGTTCAATGGATAGAAAAAAGCCTGCAGAGCGGCAAGGACATCAAAGTCGTATCGGCCCGGGCCGACCAGCTTTTCAAAGACCTTACACCCGCCCAAAAAGCGAAACTTCCGACATACAAAGGAGAGTTCTTGTTGACGAATCATTCGGCCGGCTCCATCACCTCGGAAGCCGCCATGAAGCGATGGAACAGAAAGAATGAGCTGTTGGCCTACAAAGCCGAAGCGTCCTCGGCCATGGGGGAGTGGCTCGGCGGAACGGCTTATCCCCAGGCGAAAATGAACGAGGCCTGGCGGCTCGTCATGGGCGGCCAATTCCACGATATTCTACCCGGCACGAGCATCCCCCGGGCCTATGAATTCTCGCAGAACGATGAGCTGCTGGCCCTGAATCAATTCGGCAATATATTCGCCGATGCCTCGGGCGCCGTTATCCGCGCTCTGGATACTCAAGCCCAGGGAATTCCGCTGGTCGTCTTCAATCCGTTGTCCTTCGAGAGAGAAGATGTCGTAGTGGCAACGATCGCCTTCCCAAAAGATGTACCAAAAGCCGTTCGTGTTTATGATCGTGCCAATAAGGAAGTCCCCTCGCAGATTGCGAAGTTGGACGGCAATAATATCACCGTCCTCTTCCTGGCCAAGGCGCCATCGTTGAGCTATGTCACTTTCGATGTGCGCCCATCGGACGCGCCCTGTGCTCTGGCGACGGGACTGCGGGCAACTCAGACGTCGCTGGAAAATTCGAAATATGTCGTTAAGCTCGATGCCGGGGGAGATGTCATCAGCATTTTCGATAAAACCGCGAACAAAGAGCTCTTGTCATCCCCGATCAAATTGGAGTTTCATTATGAGCGGCCGGAGCAATGGCCGGCCTGGAACATGGATTGGCAAGACCGGAACAAGCCCGCCTCCGGATTTGTCGAAGGCCCGGCCAAGATCACGATCGCTGAAAACGGGCCCGCGCGGGTCGCCCTGGCGGTCGAGCGGGAATCGCGCCACTCGAAATTCGTCCAAATCATCCGCTTGGCGGCCAACGGAAGCAGGGACAGGATCGAGTTCAACACTTTCATCGACTGGGCGACCAAAGAATCGTCTTTGAAAGCCACCTTCCCCTTGACGATTTCCAATCCGCGGGCGACATATAGCTGGGGCGTCGGCACGATCGAGCGCGGCAATAACGATCCCGTCAAGTTCGAAGTGCCTTCGCATCAGTGGTTCGACCTGACGAATAAAGACGGACGCTATGGCGTTTCGGTCCTCGAGGACTGCAAATACGGGTCTGACAAACCGGCCGATAATATAGTCAGGCTGACTCTTCTTTACACGCCGGGCGTGCGAGGTTCCTATCGAGAACAGGGCTATCAAGACTTCGGAAAACACGAAATGCTCTATGCCCTGTACGGTCATCAGGGCGATTGGCGCGCCGCCGATTCGAACAAGCAGGGCGAGCGCATCAATCAGCCTTTGGTCGTTTTCCAAGCGACGAAGCATCCGGGCTTATTGGGGCGGGCGTTTTCATTTCTGAAACTCAATAATAAGGATGTCGTGGTCTCCGCGGTTAAGAAAGCGGAAAACGGAGACGATCTGATCGTCCGGGTCGTCGAAACCAAAGGCAAGGCTGCTAAGAAGGTCGAGCTGGCATTTGCCGCTCCCGTTGTTTCCGCTAGAGAAGTCAGCGGCCAGGAACAGGACCTGGGGAACGCCGTCGTGAAAAACGGCAAGATCGTATTTGATATAACGCCCTATCATTTAAAGACGTTGGCCGTAAAATTGAGCCCCGTTGACAAGGCGCTTCCTGCGCCTCAAACGACGCCGGTCGAGCTGCCCTATGATGTCGATGTCATCAGCAATGACAAACACAAGGCCGATGGCGATTTCGATGGGAGCGGGAAGTCCTTCCCGGCGGAAATGCTGCCGGATATGTTGGTGAGCGAAAATATCGTTTTTAAATTGGGGCCGAAGGCGGACGGCGCTAATAACGCAGTCGCCTGCAGCGGCCAGACGATCAAGCTTCCGGCCGGAAACTTCAACAAGCTCTATTTCCTCGCCGCGGCCACGGAATCAATGGGTTTCCGCGGGATGGATATGGGGGGTGCCGGGACAGGGAGCAGGGCCGTCTTCAAGGTCGGCGGAGCGTCTGTCGAGATCCCGATCGAAGTCTGGTCAGGATTCTTGGGGCAGTGGGACAAACGCCTGTGGGACGGCGACAGCGCCGCGACGAGCTTCGACCGCGGCAATATCAATTATGTAGGCATAGCTCCGGGTTATGTCCGAAAAGACAACGTCGCCTTTTTCACAACGCATCGGCATTTGAGAAGCGGCGCCAATGATCCCTATATGTATGCGTATATCTACAAATACAAAATCGACCTGCCGCAAGGGATCAGGGAAATCACGCTGCCCACAAACGCGAGAGTCAAGATCCTGGCCATGACGGCCGCGCATAACGAGAACGACGATGCGGTACCGGCGCAACCTCTTTCCGATACGCTGATCAGGGATCGAAGCGACTATGCGAGGTTCCAGGCTTGCTCCAAGCCGCTGATCTCACCCGAGAAGGCCTATATCGATTATAGCCAGCCGCTCGTCCTGGCCATGATCGCCGCGGATGAAAACGCCGAAATCCATTACTCGCTGGATGGCAGCGTTCCGACCATGAACTCGTCCAGGTACACTGTGCCGATCAGCTTGAATCAATCCGCCGTCCTGAACGCGATCACATTTGATAAAGTGAAATTGTCGAGCGTGATGGCCACTGCGTATTTCAGCAAATCCTTTCCGGTCAAGAGCGTCCGATATGTCGTCCCGCCCGCCCAAAGACGCGGCGGACCTGCAGGGCCGGTCGCAAGTACGGCGCTGATCGATCTGGTCAGGGGTACCGCCGAAGCGGGCGACCGCAATTGGCAGGCGTTCGACAAGGACCTCGACGTAATCCTGGATATGGGGCAGGTCAAGACGCTCGAGAGGATTACTTTGGGCTGTTTCGAGAACAACGGCGCTAGGGTTTTTTTGCCGGCCTCAGTCGAGATCTCGGTTTCGATGGATAACAAGGATTATAAGATCGTCGCCACGGACAGTCTGGCCGTGCCGGAGAAAGCGCAGGGCCCGGCTATCAAGAATTTGAGCTATGACCTGAAAAGAACGCAGGGCCAGTATGTCCACGTGAAGGCCAAGAACATCGGAGCACTGCCCAAGTGGCACCCGAATGCCTCGGCCCCGAACGCCGCCGCGATGATGAATTTCGACGAGATCATTATTAAATAGGCCAGGGCAGACCGGGGTCAAAGCTACTCTGTACGCATCTTACCCGAGGGAAACTAGCAAGGATCTAAGGACTGGGGTCAAACCTACTCGTTACGCACCCTCCCCTGGGACACTCTTGGAAGGAAACCCTTTCGTAAGGACTGGGGTCAAACCTACTCATTACGCAAGCTCCCCTGGAAAAAAGCGCGTAACGAGTAGGTTTGACCCCCAGTCTAAGACGAGTGGTCGTGGATGATGCGCCAGCCCTCTGGGAAGCGCTTAAAGATGATGGTGAAAACGCCCTCTTTTTTCGAATCTTTGATCGCAAGGTTCCAGCGACCAAGAACATAGGCGTAATCGCTGCCGAGAACTTTCACCTCGAGGTCGGTAAAATCCAAAATCCCCCAATTTTCGCCGGAATAGCTTTTTTTGTAGCGCTCGAGAAGGGCATTCCAGCCGCGGAGCCTGTTGGCTCCGGACTGGAAAGTAAATTCCTCTGACTTCCAATAATAGGCCATGAACCCCAGGATGTCCTGTTTGTTCCAGGCGGCTTTTTGGATCTCGAGGATTTTGAGCAGATCCGATTTGAGATCCGCCGCAGGCAGCGAGTTTGCGATATGAAAGGAAAAAAGGATAGCAATAACAAATGTCCATTTTCGCATCAGTCCTCCTCCTGAACTTCTTATAATTTTTCGCTGCAGTGCGGACAAGCCTGCCAGCTTTTGTCGACGGGCTTTCCACATTTTGGACAGACAGACTGCATCCGTTCCCCGCAATGAGGGCAGTATGTATAATCCTTTCCCACGGTTTTGCCGCATTTGGCGCAGGCCGACACCTGGACACGATTCGCTGCTGGGGCGGCAATCGGGTGATCCGAGCGGACGATCAGGTAAATTAAAAGCCCTACGAGATGTCCGATGAACACGATCAGGGCCCAGAGCACGCCGCTCATGCCGCGGCTTTCCGCGTCACGATAGACCCAGACGATGACGGCGATCCATAAAAAGAGCAGCGCCAGGGCGAAAAGGGAAAACCCGGCGAAGCCGATGAAGTGGAACGGCCCGAGATGAATCCTGTCAAACACCGGCGGCCAGGTGTGAAAGAGCCCCGAAAGAGCGGCAACGGGTGCAAACAGCAGAACCTTGATGGGCCAGGCGATAATTAAAAGGATCAGGACCAATAGGATGATTCCAAGCGTCTTTCCTGCGGATGCAGTCATGATTTTCCTCCGTGGGATTTCCAATCCCCAATTATAGACTATATGGCATTCTTTATAGTAAACGAAAACGAGCAAAAAAAGTTCAAAAAAAGCAAAACATCATGGGGTCAAACCTACTCGTTGCGCACCATTTCCGGCGCAGTGAATTCATGGCCCTATGCTCCTAGGAAGGAAAGCAGCGAGCGGAGCGAGCGTTGGAAGGAAACCCTACGTAAGGGTTTCCTTCCAAGAGTGTCCCAGGGGAGGATGCGTAACGAGTAGGTTTGACCCCGGAGCCATCCTCCCCTGAATTGCGCTCCCCTGAATTGCGCTGTATAATCTGCCTTTATCGAAAGGCCAAGCGATGAGCAAGATGATTGACAACAGACGAGATCTTCAAGAAATCCTGAAGTCCAAGGACGGAGTTTTTGTTCTTTTCTATGCTTCCTGGTGCCCTTTTTCAAGGATGTTCCTGCCGGCCTACGAAAAGCAGTCTCAAAGCCGCAAGCAGAAATTTGCTCGGATCTTGATCGATGAAAATGGAGATGTATGCGACAAGTACTCGATCGACGTGTACCCGACCGTAATATTTTTTAAGGAGGGCAAAGTGTCCAAAAGGCTCGATGGAACCTTCCACGTCGGTCTTAATGAAAAACAGCTGGCCGACCTGATCGACGTGTGCGACCAGAAAAAAGACTAAATAAAAGCGAATGGAAAATAGGGTGAGATAATTTTCATGAAAAACAAAGAAAATAAGCCTCGAATCAAAGTGATGAAAGATGGCCCCTATATTGTCACGGGGAGCGTTCCTCTTGTTCAGGAAGTCATGGTCATGGGGAGCGACGGTGAGCCGGCGGGGTGGAAAAAAGGCATCCGCTACCCGGATCAAGGGACATATGCGCTCTGCCGCTGCGGCGCGTCCAAGAACAAGCCGTTTTGTGACGGGGCTCATACAAAAATAGGATTCGATGGCACGGAAACGGCAAGTCATGATCATTTCCTCGATCAGGCTGAAAAAACATCCGGCCCGGAACTGGACCTGACCTGGTCGCCAAAATTTTGCGCCGTTGCCAGGTTCTGCCACAGCGCTGGGGACGCATGGAATCTCGCGGAACGATCGAATGATCCCGCATCAAAAAATATGGCCCTTCGTGAGGCATGCGATTGTCCCTCCGGGAGTCTGGTCGCTTGGGATAAGAATACGGGCAAACCCATCGAGCCCGATTTTGAACCCTCGATCAGCTTGATCGAAAATCCGCAGACGAATATCAGCGGCCCGATATGGGTCAAAGGCGGTATTCAGATCGAATCGTCCGACGGCATAGAATATGAAATCAGGAACCGGATGACGCTTTGCCGCTGCGGACAGTCCAATAACAAACCTTTCTGTGATGGCAGACATATTTCCATCGGATTTAAATCCGGCTCCTAAAATTCATTTCGCCTTGAAAGGCTGACCACTATGTTCATGGAAATGTCGCTTCTCCTGTACTTGGTGGGGAATATCTATCTTCTTCGGCGAGCCTGGAAAGCCTTAGCCGGGACGGGTATTTTTCGCCAGGTGATTCTCATCCTCTATCTCATCTTATCTTATAGCTATTTCCTATGGCACCGCCTCGAACGGGGCCAGCCCACCAGGTTGAAAGAAACGATCTGCGCCATGGGATCCTTCTATACGGGCGTTTTGCTTTATCTCGTGCTTTTCACGGCGCTCGTCGATCTTCTGCGCCTCGTCGACCATTTTTTTCCTTTTTTCCCGAGATCCATCCGTGAGAATCGCCGGAGGGCGGGACGCTTGGCGTTTGTCGCCGTCGTGGGGATCACATTCGGTCTTCTTTTCGCCGGGATGTTTTATGCCCGCCATGTCCGTATCCATACCATGGAGATCGCGATCGACAAGAAGGCGGATGGAAGGGCAGGCCTGAATCTCATTATTTTATCGGATATCCATCTCGGTCCGTATATGCGCACCTCACGCCTGGATAAAATCGTCCAAATGGTCAACAGCTTGGACCCCGATGTTGTCCTCATTCTGGGCGATATCATGAATGAGGAAACGATTGCCCCCGAGCGCGAGCGTCTGCCGATCACGCTGGCAAAGATCCGCGCCCAGTTCGGAGTCTTTGCCTGCATGGGAAACCACGAATACTTTGCCGGGATCAAGAATAGTCTGGAGTTACTCCGGAAGAGCGGGATCACCGGACTTTTGAACCAGGCCACACTTGTGGCGGATTCCTTTTATCTCGTCGGGCGCAGCAACAGATCCTACATCGGCCAAGGAGAACGGCGAATGCCGCTCAAAGAGATCCTCAAAGGCGTGGACATGAATCTGCCGGTCATTCTTATGGACCATCAACCCGTCCATCTTGAAGAAGCAGCGGAGGCCGGCGTCGATCTCCAGCTGTCCGGCCATACTCACGGCGGAGCGGTTTTCCCTGCTACCTTGGTCAATGACCGTCTCTTTGAGATTGCCCGAGGATACGGCCGCAAGATGAACACTCAATACTACGTCACGTCGGGCGTCGGAGTCTGGGCGCCGCCGGTCCGCATCGGGACCACTTCCGAGATCGTCCAGATGAAAGTCAAGTTTCGATCCTAGAAGAATTCAAATTCAGAAAACCGGGGTCAAACCTACTCGTTACGCATTCTTCCCTGGAAAATATAGCGTAACGAGTAGGTTTGACCCCGGATTCTTATCTATCATCTTGTTGACAGGGAGTCTCTGCTGGAATACATTCATCTTCATACCACGGATCGTTGACTTTGATGTCAAAGGAGAATCAACCATGAAATTACGGATTAGGCCTGCCCAGAGTGTTTTAGGGCTGTTGTTGTTGTTCGTTGCCGCTTCGATGAGCGTCGCCCAACCGTTCGACGCGAAGTACTTTGCCGGAATGCGCTGGCGTTCGATCGGACCTTATCGGGGCGGCCGGACGAGGGCCGTCGCCGGAGTCCCGACGCAGCCCAATGTTTTCTACATGGGCGTATGTAACGGCGGCGTATGGAAGACGACCGATTACGGCATAACATGGAAACCGATCTTCGACAGCCAGCCGACCGGCTCGATTGGCGCAATCGCTGTAGCTCAATCGGACCCGAACATCGTCTATGTCACGAGCGGCGAGGGGCTGCAACGGCCCGACCTTTCGACGGGCGACGGCATCTACAAGTCGTCCGACGCCGGCAAAACTTGGACGCATCTCGGCCTGCGCGATGGACAGCAGATCCCGCAGATCATCGTCGATCCGCGCAATCCCGACCGGATGTTCGTTGCGGTTCTCGGCCATCCATACGGCCCGAACGAAGAACGCGGCATCTTCCGCTCGACGGACGGCGGGCAAACGTTCCAGAAAGTGCTTTACAAGGATGAAAATACAGGCGGCTCAGAGCTTGAATTCGATCCCGTCAACCCGGACATCGTCTATGCCGGCCTTTGGGAATCGCGGCAGGGCCCCTGGGAGAATGCTGCGTGGAGCGGCACTGGGGGCGGCATCTTTAAATCGACCGACGGCGGCACGACCTGGCGGCAGCTCACGAACGGACTGACGACAGGCACGGACGGAGTCGTTCAGGCCAATCTTGCCATCGCTCCGAGCAACCCGAACCGTATCTACGCAGCCGTTGCTATGACGCGCGGTACGGGCATCTATCGCTCGGATGACGCGGGTGAGAATTGGACGCGCATCACGACCGACGGGCGCCCTGCCGCCCGTATTGGAGGCGGCGATCTTCCCAGGATGGCGATTCATCCAAAAAATCCCGATATCTTGTTCAGCGACAGCACGGTAACGTGGAAGTCTGTGGACGGCGGGAAAACCTGGACGGGTTTTCGCGGAGCTCCGGGCGGCGACGATTACCAGAATATCTGGATTAACCCTAACAACCCGGACATCATGCTGATCGTGTCTGATCAGGGGGCTATCATCACCGTCAACGGCGGCCAGACGTGGAGCTCGTGGTACAACCAGCCGACCGCGCAACTGTATCATGTTGCCGCTGACAACGCCTTTCCGTACCGCGTTTACAGCGGGCAGCAGGAGAGCGGGTCGGCCGGGGTCGCGAGCCGCGGCAAAGACGGGCAGATTACATTTCGTGACTGGCAGCCGGTTGGCGTCGATGAGTATGGATACGCAGCGCCGGACCCCCTCGACCCGGACATTATCTATGGCGGCCGGAGCGTAGCGCGCTTCGATCGCCGGACGGGACAGGTGCAAAACGTCGGGCCGAAGCCGATCCGGTCTGCCGATTTCAGGACCGTCCGCACACAGCCGGTTCTCTTTTCGCCGGTCGATCCTCACATTCTCTATTCTGCGGCAAACACGCTGTGGAAGACGAGCAACGGCGGCCAAAGCTGGCAGCAGATTAGTCCTGACCTGACCCGGAAGACTTGGGAAGTTCCGGCGAGCGTCGGAAAATACCGGAACACCGATGCCGCCAAACCTGCCCAGAGGGGAGTCATCTACACCATCGCCCCCTCCTATCTCGACGTCAACCGCATTTGGGTCGGCACTGACGATGGACTGATCCATGTCACGGTCGACGGCGGCAAGAACTGGAAGGACGTAACGCCGCCTCAGCTTACGCCGTGGGCCAAGGTGTCCATTATGGACGCGGGCCGCTTCGACGCGCAGACCGCCTACGCGGCCATCAACACACTGCGCCTCGATGATATGCGACCGTATATCTACCGGACGCACGACGGCGGCAAGACCTGGGCCCACATCACCAACGGGATCCCCGACGGCGCTCCCGTCAACGTCGTCCGCGAGGACCCCAAGCGCAAAGGCCTCTTATTTGCGGGCACGGAGCGCGAGATCTATGTTTCTTTCGACGATGGCGATCATTGGCAGTCGCTCCGGCTGAACATGCCGGCGACGTCGATGCGCGACCTCATCATCAAGGACGACGACCTTGTGGTCGCGACGCACGGTCGCGGCTTCTGGATTCTAGACGACGTCACGCCGCTCCGCCAGCTTAATCAAGTGATCGTCGCAGCCGACGCTGTTCTGTTCAAGCCCCAGGTCGCGATCCGAGTGCGGTGGAATATGAACACCGACACGCCCCTGCCTCCGGACGAGCCGGCTGGGGAGAACCCGCCGGACGGTGCTATAATCGATTATGCCCTGAAGTCGGACGTTTCGGGGCTGGTGACGCTGGAGATCCTCGACGGCGCGGGCAAGCTCGTCAGGCGATATTCGAGCACAGACCCCGCCGAGATGCCGGATTCCGCGACCGCATCGGTCCCGCTGTATTGGTACCGGTCACCGCAGGTCCTCTCGACGGTAGCCGGCATGCACCGCTTCTTATGGGATATGCACTATCAGCCGCTGAGCGGAGGGGGAGGGCGCGGTGGTCTCCCGATGACGGCCATTGCTCATAATACGGCCCCTTCGCCAAACTCGCCATGGGTAGCGACGGGGCAGTACACCGTTAAGCTTACCGTTAACGGCAAAAGTTATACGCAGCCGATTACGGTTAAGATGGACCCGCGCGTCAAAACGCTGCCGGCCGCCCTCGCGGAGCAGTCCAATCTCACAAAGGCGCTATACGACGGCGTGCTCGGAACGCAGGCGGCGTTGCGGCAGCTCCGTGCGATCCGCGCCCAAGTGAAGACGCTTCAAGAGCGCGCCGGTCAGGGGACCCTATCACAGACGCTGGCCGATTTTGATAAGAAGGCGGCGGCGCTGGAGGGCGGCGGTGGCGGGATGGGCCAGCGCGGCGGCGGAGGAGGCGGGGGCTTTGGCCCTGGAGCAGGCGGCGGGCCGGACACGCTCGCCGGCATCAGCGGATCTCTTAGCTCGCTGATGGGACTCCTCCAGGGTGCCGATGCCGGGCCGACGAGCCAGGCGCTCGCAGCAGTCACCGAAAGGAGGCAGGCGCTGACGAATTTAATGACGAAGTGGAACGCGCTTAAGACGCAGGACTTGGCGAATCTGAACGCACAGTTGAAGGCGGCGAACCTACCAGGCATAGAAATCAAGGACTAGCCTGCATAAGCTTGGGGTCAAACCTACTCGTTACGCATGTTGCCCTGGAAAAAGGCGCGTAACGAGTAGGTTTGACCCCGGCTTCTTACCCATAGGTCTCGGTCGGAACGGAATCGCGTCCGCTAGCGAGGCTTGAGTCAAAATTTTCCCGGATATCAAAGAATTTTTGCTTTCTTGACATCGATTCGCGGCCGGGAATATCATTCCGCTCTCCAACTCTTCACGGAATCGGAGGACAGATGAGAAAACGCGCGCTTTTGTTCTTTGTCGGCTTGTTTGTGCTGGCGGCGACCGTCGTCAGCTTCCAGACGTCTGCCCGGACGCATGACGACCCGGTCGTCAAAAAGATCATCGAACTCGGCACGAATGATAATCAGGTCATGCTTTGGAACGACTATGCCAGCAATCGATTCGGCGGTCGGGAGACGGGGACAAACGCTTATAATGACGCGGCCGCGTGGGCCGTCTGGCAATTCAAGCAGTGGGGGCTCGACGCCGAGCTCGACGAGGCTGGAGAGGTGCCGGTTGGCTTCAACCGCGGCCCGTGGTTTGGCAAGATGATCAAGCCGACCGAAAAAGCGCTCTTTTTCGGGACGCCCAGCTACACTGCGGGAACGAAGGGCGTGCAGCGTGGACCCGTCGTCATCCTGAAGTCAGATCCTTTCTCGATCCCGGGGCGCAACGCCACTCCGGAAAACGTCGAGAAAAAGCGCGCCGCCGTCGAAGCGGCGATCGCGGAAGTCAATGCGAACAAGAGTGCCTTCAAGGGTGCCTGGGTCCTAATCCCGGGTGAAAGCACCGGTTTTGCCCGCGATGGTCGCCGCGGCACTCCCGAGTACGCTGACGCGAAACTAATCCCTCCGCTCACCACCTTGCTCGTCGATGCCGGTGCCCTCGGCACCATTCAGCTGTCAAAAACAGAGCCATTTAGGATGCTGGACGGTTATGTCGAATCCTGGGATAAGCTGCCCGTCCTGCCCGACATCAAGCTGGCCGAAAACCAGTACAACGAAATCAAGGATTTGGTTGAAAAAGGCGAGCGGGTCGAGCTCGAGTTCGACATCCGGAACTGGTTCAAAATGGGCCCGGTTAAATACTATAATGTCGTCGCGACGCTCCGCGGGACGATGTGGCCCGACGAGTACATCGTCATCGGCGGCCATTTCGATTGCTTCAGCGGCGCGACCGGCGCCGTCGATGATGGGTCGGGTTTTGCCCCCGGTATGGAAGCGATCCACCTTATCAAAGCCGCCGGCGGGCAGCCGAAGCGCTCCATCATTGTCATCCTCTTCGCGGCAGAGGAGATCGGTCTGGTCGGCTCGCAGGCGTGGCTGAAGAAGCGCCCCGAAATGGATCCCAAGATCATGATGATGATCAACCGGGACGGTAGCCCGAGCGCCATAACGGGAGCGTCCGTCCCCGAAACCTGGTATCCGGATTTCCAAAAGATCACCGCCCCCCTGACCAAATTGAGTGCGAAGTGGCCGTTCAAGCTCGAACGGGGCGTGCCGAGGGCGCACGCGACGAGCCCGGGCGGCACGGATTCTTCTTCATTCGAAATGCAGAGCGTGCCAACGCTGGGCTTCAGGACGCAAACAGACTACGTTTATAACCATGCCTGGCACACCCTCTTTGACACTTACAGCGAGCTCGTGCCGTACACTGAACACCAACAGCATTCCGCGCTGGTCACCGCGGTCGTCGCCTACGGAGCGGCCAACCTCGACAAAACTCTCCCACGTGAAGGCGTCTATCTGGCCGACGGCCTGTACGCCGATATCGCCATCGGGGCCGCCGATGCGCCGAGTCACTTCATGACCACTCTCGACTATGTAAACGCCCCCCTGCAGACGGCGAACTTCATCCGCATCGTCGAGGGGAAGAGTTCGGGCCAGCGGGGTGCAGGCCCTGGCCCGGCCGGTCCGGCCGGAGGCGGTCGCGGGATGCGAGGTCCGGGCGGGGCGCGGCCGGAGATTCCGCCGATCGGCACGGTCGACGTGAGGGACAGACAAATTAAAGGACTTATCGCCTCTGAGGTCCAGAAGTCGGTGGCGCTTCCCAGCCTGCCGATGGCCGTTAACGCGGCGCTCAAGCACGATGCTGCGGGCATTCTAGGCGTCTCGGGCCCGAATGCGTTCTATCTCACGCTTCAGAAAAATCCAGGGCTCGATAAAAAATACACCGCGATCGGCAAAACGATCGCCGGGCTTGATCTGCTGCCGAAGGTGAAAAAGGGAGATGCCATTAGGAGCATCCGGATCATCCGGGTGGGGCAGGCGGCGCGCGATTTCAAGACGGACGACGAGGCGTTCAAGAAATTGCTCGAACCGGCAAAATAAGAACGGCCGGGACTATCCTCTTTTCTTGTTGAGCGGCATCGATTCAGAGTTTATTGGGAAGCCAAGTAGCGCCCAAAAAACGCACTTTTTTCTTGCTTAAAAGGAGATCAATTCATGAGCTATAAAAAATCCGAACCCAAGGAAGGACCTTCCACGCGGTCTGTTCATCTCTGCAGCCGCCTTGACCCGGCCACCGGTTCGATTGTCCCTCCCCTCGTTGAAAACGCAGCCTTTGGCTACAACGACCTGGATACGTGGCGTTCGGTAGCCTTAAAAGAAAGGCCCGGATATATTTACAGCCGGAATAGGAATCCCACCACGGATTTATTCGAAGAAAAAGTCGCTGCCCTGGAAGGAGCCGAAAGTTCCACCAGCTTTGCCACCGGGATGGCCGCCATCAGCACCACGTTGTTCGCTCTTTTGAATCCCGATCATCATGCGGTGACCGTGAAAGATGCCTATGGTGCGACCTATCTTCATTTTACCCAGATTTTGCCGCGCTTCGGTATCCATTGTCATGTTCTGAATACCGAAGATACTGCGACCATTGAGGCCAGGATTGATAGGGGATGCCACCTTTTATTTTTGGAGAGTCCAACCAATCCGACTCTTAAAGTGTTGGATCTGGAACGTCTGATTTCTCGAGCTCACAAAAAAGGTGCCGTCGCTGTGATAGACAACACTTTCGCCACTCCGATCAACCAATCACCGATTGCTCTGGGTGCCGACCTGGTAATTCACAGCGCCACCAAGTATCTATGCGGACTGGGTGATGTTCTGGGCGGAGTGGTCTGCGGCCGCAAGGATTTGGTGGACAAAATTTTTCATTATCGGGAGCTGACCGGCCCTTCCTTATCTCCGCATTCCGCTTTTTTGCTGTTGCGCAGCTTAAAAACGCTGGGATTGCGTGTTCAGCGCCAGAATGAAACTGCGCTCACCTTGGCTCAATTTTTGGAAAAGCAATCCCAAGTGGCCCGCGTTTTTTACCCCGGGCTCCCCAGTCACCCGGGCCATGAAATCGCCAAAAAGCAAATGAGAGGGTTTGGGGGAGTCCTCAGCTTCGAATTGAAGGGCGGTTTTGCCGCAGTTAAGCGCTTTCTGCCTCAACTCAAGTACGCTTATATGGCTGCTAATCTTGGCCAGGTTGAGACCGTGGTCGGCCCGCCGGCCGTGACCAGCCATGTGGAACTGACAGACGAAGAACGCGCCGCAGCAGGAATCCCGGAAGGCTTGATCCGCTATGCCGTTGGGATTGAGGACGTGGAGGATTTGCGGGCCGATCTCCAAGCCGCCCTGGCAAAACTATAATTCTTGCCGTATTGATGGGAACAACGAAAATCATCGGGCCCGGGGTCAAACCTACTCGCCACGCGCTTTTTTCCAGTGAGTGGATTCATGGCCATATGCTCCTTGGAAGGAAGGCAGGGAGCGAAGCGACCGTTGGAAGGGAACCCTAGGAAAGGGTTCCCTTCCAAGAGTGTCCCAGGGGAACTTGCGTAACGAGTAGGTTTGACCCTGGATTCGCTATTCACATTGACATCCCTCGCCGCCCGGGGATATATTTTTGATTTGGTCGGCAGGATGTATTTCGACCAAGAAGGAGAGGGAAATTGAATAGCGGGTGTAAAGGAATTCCAATGATAAGAAGATCAATGCTAACAATGCGGGCTAAATCAAAATTGGCCGCCGGGATAGCGGCCGGTGTTTTTTCGTTCCTGTTTGCCGGGGCGGCGTTCGCGGATGTCACGCCTCCCGAAAAATTCCTTGGGTTCCGCGTAGGCGCGGACTATCACCTGGCGACCTACGAGCAGGCCGTCGGGTATTTTCGCCTCCTTGAGAAAGAATCGCCGAGGCTCAAGGTCTTCGAGATGGGGAAGACGGGCATGGGACGATCCATGATCTACGCCGTCATCGCTTCTGATGACACGATGAAAAACCTTGACCGATACCGCGACATCTCACGGAAGCTAGCGCTGGTGGAGGGCGTGACCGATGACCAGGCTCGCAAGCTCGCGGCCGAAGGCAAGGCCGTCGTCTGGATCGACGTGGGAATCCACGCTTCGGAATGCGCGCCCGCCCAGCATGCCCTGCAGCTCGCTTACGACCTCATCACGGCCGAGGACGCCGAGACAAAGCTCATCCGGGATAACACGATTCTCCTCCTCGTTTTCGCCAACCCGGATGGGATGGAGTTGGTCGCCGACTGGTATCAAAAGAATATCGGCACGCCCTTCGAGACCGCGCCCATGCCGTACCTCTACAACCGGTACGCCGGACACGACGACAACCGTGATTCCTTTATGAACAACCTCGCTGAGACGCAGAATATCACTAAGCTGCTTAACCGTGTTTGGAGTCCTGTGGTCCTCTATGATCACCACCAGACCGCGCCCTTTCCGGCCCGAATCTGGATCCCGCCGGCTGCCGAGCCGACGAATCCCAACCTCCATCCGCTGTTCATCCGCGGCAAGAACCTCATCGGCAGCGCCATGGGATATGCCTTCGATCGTGAAGGCAAGGACGGCGCTATTTCCCGGTTCACGTTCGATTTTATCTACCCGGGGTATGAGGATTCGTTCGGCGATTTTTTCCACATCATCTCTATCATGACCGAGACGGCCCTCTATGCTTACGCCACGCCGCGCTTTTACACAATCCGGGATTTCCCCGAGGATTACCGCGACCTCACGTTGTCTGTGTTCTATCCGAGCCCGTGGAAGGGCGGTTGGTGGCGGCTGCGGGATGCTGTGGAATACTGTTTGACCGGATCAAAGGCCGTCCTGCATACGGCGGCCATCTACCGCGAACAGTTTCTCTACGGGAAATACAAGATGGGAAAGGACACCGCGGCGCGCTTCGCCAAGGAGCCGCCCTACGCCTGGATCATTCCGCGTGAGCAATGGGACGGCCCGACGGCGGCGCTCCTGGTCGAAAAGATGTTGATCCAGGGGATCAAGGTCTATCGAGCGGAAAAAGAGTTCGTCGCCGATGGCGTTTCTTATCCGGCCGGGACCTGGGTTATTCCCATGAGCCAGCCGTTCGCCCTGTTCGTCAAGGCCGTTTTTGAAGAGCAGCAGTACCCCGACCTGACGAAATATCCGGACTTGTGGCAGGGGATCGTCTCGCCGCAGAATATGCGAGATGCCTACCTTCCGCCGTACGATCTAGCCGGTTGGTCTCTTCCGTACCAGATGGGGGTCAAGGTGGCGAGAGTGGATACGCCGCTCAAGGCTTCCTTGATCGAGATCCAGAAGGCCGACCTCCCGGGGGCGGTCGCGGCCGGATCGGGCGGCTCATATTTAATCTCGCCAAAAATGAATAACAGCTTCACCGGCGTCAACCGTATCCTGAAAAAAGGCGGCGAGGTGACGAGGGCGCGGGAAGCGTTTTCTGTCGGCGGAAAATCCTGGCCTGCAGGGACATTCGTCGTTCGCGGATCAAGCGTCGGCAGGGAATTTTTGGCTGGGCTGGCGAAGGACCTGTCCCTTGAAATCGGGGTGGGAGATCCGGCCGCCTCGGCGAACATGGTTCGTATCAAATCACCCCGGATTGCCCTCTACAAACCCTGGCGCGCCAGCGCGGACGAGGGATGGACGCGGTGGATCCTTGAGCAGTTTGAGTTTCCGTATGTTAATGTCGGGAACGCCGAGATAAAGGCCGGCTCGCTTCGGGATAAGTTTGATGTGCTCATCATTTCCGCGATGTCCACTGACGCCATCGTCAACGGCTTTGCCCTGGGGACCATGCCCCCCGAATATGTCGGAGGGATCGGGGATGGAGGCGTTCTCAATGTCGCGAAGTTCGTCCGGGAGGGCGGAACGCTCGTCGCGCTCAATGCGGGCTGCCAATTCGCGATCGATAAGCTGGGCCTCCCGACCGGCGACGCGCTGAGGAGCGTACGGTCCGCTCCAGGCGGCGGGGCGCAGGGCGGGGCGCCGGAATTCGTTTGCCCAGGGTCTATCCTGCGCATGACTTTCAACTCGAAACATCCGGTCGCCTACGGCATGCCGGAGCAGGGCGCCGGCATGTTCAACTACAGCCCGGCCTTTCAGATCTACCCGGGAGGCGGGGCGGAGAAGGGCGGCGAGATCATCGCTTCCTATCCGGATGACACCCTGCTCATCAGCGGTTACCTTAAGGGCGAGAAATATCTGCGCAACAAGGTCGCTGCGGCAGCGTTCTCTTTGGAAAAAGGGAAGGTCATCCTGCTTGGCTTCGGCGTTCAGAATCGCGCTCAGCCTTACGGCACCTTCAAACTGCTGTTGAATGCGATGTTTTATTAATTTGCGCAAGAACCTCGGGGTCAAACCTACTCGTTACGCGCTATTTCCGGCGCAGTGAATTCATGGCTCGATGCTCCTAGGAAGGAAAGCAGCGAGCGAAGCGAGCGTTGGAAGGGAACCCTAGTAAAGGGTTCCCTTCCAAGAGTGTCCCAGGGGAACATGCGTAATAAGTAGGTTTGACCCCGGACTCTTTTCTTGACCCCGGATTCTTTTCTTAGCGCGAGATTTCTTTCGCGAGTTGAAGCGTCTTCAGGAAATTAACTCGTCCATACCCTGTGTAGATGTCGAATCCCTTCTCACCGATATCGTCGCAGCCTTTTTTGATGAGCTCTATTACGGATTTGCCATCGAGATCCGGTTTCAGACTAAAAACGAGCGCGGCCAGCGATGTAATAATGGGCGTGGCTAACGACGTCGCACCCATGGGCATAACTTCATAAATGCCTTTAAACTCTTCGCTCGTGGCGCCTGCAGGACCGTCCGCGCTGGCATAAAAACGCTTGTCATGGGGGACACAAACGATGATATTTTCGGCAGGCGCCATGAGCGTCAGCCTCTTTCCGAAATTCGAGCCCTGCTTGAATTTTTGACCCATGACTTCTGTTAGCTCTTCCCAGCGCTCGTCATTGAGACGTACGGCGCCCACCACGATCGTTGAATTTTCGTCTCCCGGATAATCTTCACAGGTTTGAGCATTGTTGCCAGCGCCGGAAACGATGAGCACACCCTTGGTGGCGGCGTATTGAAAAGCCTCCTGAAGCTTTTCCCAGGCTGCGGCTGATTGGACAAGGCTTTTCCTCATCAAGCCGCTGTAATTGATGACTTTAACCCCATGGTCCGTCAAATATCGGATAGAGTCCGCCGTTGACAAGGCCATATAAGAAGTCCACTCCAGGCCGAGTTTTTTTAACTCGTCCAGATGCTTCATCATTTCTTTCTGCAATTCCGCCATGCCCGCGTTTGGAGATTTTCGCTGTAACTCCTTTTGTAGTTTTAAAAGCTTGTGTTCGATCATCCCTAAGGAGGCGGTCAGGATCTTGCATTCCGGAGCGAGCCCTATCATTTCGCCCCCCTGGCCGCCTTTGGCCGCGATGATGCTGGCGACACAGGTTCCATGGGCCATATTGTCATAGACTTCGGTATGAAATCCTCCGGGCGCATAGAAGCCCGGGATCAGACGCTCTTTTAAATCCGGATGGAAAAAGTCGAAGCCGTTATCGATAACGCCGACCAGAACGTCCGGGCTTCCCTTGGTCAACTGCCACGCTTCAAGAACATGAAGCTTCTCGAAGAGCGCTTTTTGCTTGGGGAAAGGCGCATCTTTTCCCTGAGTCTGGCCGGATGGAGCCGAAAATCCAAGAGTCAACAAGAGCCCCATTGAAACGGGTAAAACGATAAATTTTAAGCTCTTCCTGAAAGATTGAAATCCAATCATCATCGCCTCCTTTTTTGAGATTAAATCATTACAGGTATTATCCGAACTTAAACATCAGGAGCCCCCAGAGCCCGTGGAAAAAAATGAGTGAACAGCCCAGGGCCATAAGCCAGTTGACGGAAGGCAGAAAAAAATAAACGGGAAACATTGAAAGATAGACGGTCAAAAAAGTAAAAGTGTTGGCCTTGAGGACCAATTGAATTTCCCTCTCGTCCAGTTTTTTGCGTTTTAAGAAAGCCAAGACGCTGAATAGAGAAAAAAAGGCCCAACCTACCTCGCCGAGGACGATCGCGGCCATTATGGTGATGAGGCCGACGATCATTTCGATCGCATAAAACAGATTATGGCTAGCGATTTTTCTCATGGTTCCACTCCTTTGAGATATAAAAGATCTCTTCGACATTTGTTTCAAAAAATTTGGCCAAGTTCAATGCCGTCAAAATCGAAGGATTGAATTTCCCCAGTTCTATGGCATTGATCGTTTGACGGCTGACGTCTATCGCTTCGGCCAGCTCTTCCTGGGTGATATTCCTTTTTGCTCTTAAGACCTTAAGATTGTTTTCCAGCTTCATGTTTTCTTTCCGTGGGATAGTGTAAACTATAATTTACAATATGTCAAGTACACTTGTCATTTTAAATAATGATTTATGTCTGGCGGCGTTGTGCGAACATCGATTTTTAAGAATCAGACTAATTCCGGGGTCAAACCTACTCATTGTGCGCTTTTTTCCTGTGAGTGGATTCATGGCCATATGCTCCTTGGAAGGAAGGCAGGGAGCGAAGTGACCGTTGGAAGGGAACCCTAGGAAAGGGTTCCCTTCCAAGAGTGTCCCAGGGGGACATGCGTAATGAGTAGGTTTGACCCCGGATTTTTTTTCTTCCGCCGAGCGACAAGACTCAAGCTAGGTGTTCAGCGGAGGCGTTTCAAGTCTTTTTTTGCGCTTTCCAGGTTGGGATCGAGCTTCAGGGCGGTTTTGATGGCTTCCACCGCCTCAGCCTTGCGATTAAGTTTTTCCAGCGTCTGCCCCAGCCTCCAATAAACCTGGGCGTGCGAGGCGGACGACGGCTCCGGATCCTGGGTGAGGTATTTGCGGAAATAGAGTTCGGCCCGGGCAAAATCCTTGCCCTGCTGGAAGACGACGCGCCCGGCCTGAAAATATGGATTCAAGTTGTCCGGGACGTTCTTCTCGGCCTGGTCGAGAATATCATCAAGCTCCTGCCAGCGGGCCTGGCGGGCATAGCTCTGGGCGAGCATACTGTAGGCGGTAATCCGGCCCGAGTCGAGTTTCAGAGCTTCCGACGCGTATTTCTGCACGAGCTCGATATTGGCCTGCGATCCGTAGGAATATGATCGAGCCAAGGTGATCATGGCGTGGTAGGATTGCGGGTCCGCTTCGACGGCCTTTTTATACAATTCTTCCATACGGTCGTTTTTTTCTTCCTGATGGGCGATTGCCGCCTGCGATATATAACCGCGCACGGAGTCGAGCTTGACAACTTCCGCGGCCAGGGCTCGCGCCTTATTCTTATCACCGCCGATGATTCCCGGCGCTAAGCGGTAGTACTCGATCAGGATGAGCCGGGCCTCGACATGACTAGGATTGAGCTGAAGGGCCGTCTCGGCTTCTCGCCTAATGCGGTGGGCCAGCCCGAGCTTACGGAGAATACCGGCCCTGACAGCTTGCCGTCCATAAACATAAGCCACCAGACAATGGTAGTCGGCATTCTTGGGATTCAGGACGAGCAATTTTTCAGTCAAGGCCAGAGCCCCTTCGTAGTCTCCGGCGGTCTCCTTGTATCGCGCCATGATATAAAGAGCCTGAAGATCGCTGGGATCAGCCTTCAGGCGTGGCTCGACAATATCACGAGCCCTTTTCCAATGCTCCGCTTCGATCAGCGCTTCGGGGGAGTTGTCGTCGGCGGCCGAAACGGTCTCGGCTGTAATCGCCGATAAGCCGGCCAAGACAACAAGGCTTAATGGGATCATGAGCGTGAATCTTTTTATTTTTTTGAGCACGGCATTGTCCTTTAAGTTAATAATCCAGGCTTCTGATTAGGCAAAAGATAATAATTTTAACCAGAGTCGAAGTCAAGGCGGCCGAGCAGAAAAATTCCTTTTTCTTACGTAGAACCAGGGTCAAACCTACTCGTTACGCAGCCTTTTCCCCTGGAATATGCGTAGCGAGTAGGTTTGACCCCAAATTATTCGGCGATGGCGGCGGCGATTAGGCGGAGGATCGCCTCCTCATCGCCGGCGGTCCGCAATTGTTCGCGGAACTCCTCATGGACCAAGCGGCGGGAAAGGCGGGCGAGAAGTTTCAAGTGATCCTGTGAATCCCCCGATGCGGGGATGGCGAGCATCACAGCCATATCCGCAGGCTTGCCGTCAGAGGAGCTCCAATCCACTGGCGCGTCGAATCGCAGAAAAGCGATCGCCGCCGAGCCAGCCGCCGATGTTTGGCAATGAGGAATAGCCACACCGAACCCGATTCCGGTGGAAAAGGTGTCCTCCCTCTGCCATAGCGCGCTCTCAAAATCTGCCCGGCTGTCGACGCGCCCGGCGGCTTCCATCATGCTCGCAAGTTCCTGGAGGCCCTCCGCTTTAGAGCGGCTGTCGGAGTGCAGACGGATCAATTGGGGCGTAATCAATTCTTCCTTGACGGAAATCCCCCGGAGGGAATCCAGCAATGCTTCTACCTCACGGCCGAGAGAAAGCTTGACGGCCGTCTCCGCCAGTTGCTGGCATTCACCGCTGTCCAGCTTGCGGAGACCGGACTTGATTTCCGGAATGGACGAGTAACTCATGCTGAGCTCGTCAAAACCCAATCCGACCAGGAGCGGCAGCATGCGGGCAGACCCGGCAATCTCGCCGCAGAGCCCAATCCACTTGCCGCGGGCGTGGGACTCGTCCACAACCGATTTGAGCAGCCGGAGAAACGCCGGATGGAAGGGCTGATTCAGATGGCGAACCGAAGGATTGCCCCTATCAACGGCCAGGAAATATTGCAGCAAGTCATTGCTGCCCACGCTGAAAAAATCGACATATTCGCTGAAACAATCGATGAGTAGAGCAGCGGAGGGCACCTCCACCATCATTCCAATTTCAACGTCGGGCCGGTGAGGAACAGACCCTGCCGCGAGCTCCTCAAGCATTCTTTGTAGAAGCTCTTTCATTCGTATGATTTCTTCCGGGATGCTCACCATCGGGAACATGATCTTTAACGGGCCACCTTCGGCCGCCCGCAGGAGGGCCCGCAATTGTGCGCGGATGAGATCAGGGTATTGCTCATAGATGCGAATGCCTCGGAAGCCGAGGAATGGGTTGTTTTCCGGGGGCAGGGGGAGAAAAGGAACGGGCTTATCACCGCCGATATCAAAGGTGCGGATGATGATGGGGCGATTTCCTCCCTCCCTGGCCAGACGGGAATAGAGCGCGTACTGTTCCACTTCATCCGGTGGAGCCTGACGTTCCATCAGCAACAGTTCGGTTCGAAATAGACCGACGGCCTCGGCTCCGTTGTTCCAAGCCGCCTGCAATTCCTCCGGGTCGCTGATATTAGCGGCGATCTCCACTTTGCGTCCGTCCGCTGTCTCCCCGGGCAGCATAGCTTTTTCGCGGCGAAGTGCGTTTCTTTGTTTTTCTGCGTCCATCTCCCGCCCAAAATATCGGCCGACTGCCGGAGAAGGCACGGGAATGACCAGCCCCCGCTCACCGTCGAGGATAATATCCTCTCCGGATTGGAGCTTCTGGAGAATGCCGGGGCAGCCGGTGACGGCCGGAATCCCCCGGGCGCGACACATGATCAAAGTATGGGAAGTAACTCCCGCGTTTTCGAGAATGAGGCCCTGCAGTAGGTTCCTGTCCAATGAAAGAAATCGGGAAGGCGCCAGGTCTTCGTCCACAAGAATGGCGGGTTCACGGAGTTTGATATCCGTCACTTGCGCCGGAATGCCGGAAATGCGGGCGATGAGTTGACGAGATACATCCCTGATATCGGCCATCCGTTCCCGAAGGTATTGGCTACGGCTGGCCTGAAGCATCTCGGAGAAGAAGCGGCTGGCGAGAGCCACGGCAGCGCCAGCGCTGCGTCTTTCGACGGTGATAATTTCGATGACCTTGGCGGCAAATGCCCGGTCCCGAAGGATGGACAGATGGGCTTGAATGACGGCCCGCTCGGTTTTCTCCCGGTTTTCTTCCTGACGGCCGCGGAGTTCCGTGTCCAGAGATTGCACCGCCATAAGAAACGCTTTTTTTTCCTTCTCCGGCGAACACTCTGTCCCCGGTCCCTCGCTATCTACCTCCAACACGGGATCATGGATCAACGCCCGGCCGCGGGCCACCCCGGGTCCCGCGGGAGTCCCCAGGAAGAAGACGGCATGTTCCAAAGTGAAAATTCGGGGAAGCTCCTTCGGGGCGGCGAGAATGAATTGCTCGGCTTCGGCTTCTTTTATGGGCAGCTCGTCGAGGACCAAAGATTGCAGCGCCTGTAGGGCTTCCTTTTCGGCGGGGCCATGAATGCGGATCACGCAGGGGTCGTTATACTGGGTGTCGGAACCAACCAGGGATAGGACGCTTTTGGCGTCGGCCTTGATTCCGTTCCGCTGATTCTCCCAGAGGATCTCGGCCCGGAAGTGTTCGGCCTTTTCCTGGATCAGGCCGGCCGGCCGGGCATGCAGCCCCAGCGGCAGGGGAAACGAAAAAGAAAATTCAAGAGCCAAGGTCGTTTTTAATCTTTAACAGGACCGCTTCAGGGTTTTTGATTGCCTCTCCCGGGGAGATCTCATAGACCTTTTTCCCTTCAAAGCGCTCTCGTTTCTGGACGGGGATGCCGACGGCGAGCACAACGGCGGCGGCGTCCCGGATTTCTTCCGGGGACAGCTCGTTTTCGATGCCCATGGCCCCCTGGGTCTCCACCCTAACGGGGATCCCCAGTTTTTTTCCAGTTTTTTCTAGCTGCTCGGCCGCCATGTAAGTATGGGCGATGCCCGTAGGGCATGCGGTAACGGCAACGATCGTCATGGGGCCTCCTTATTGCGATCGGGAGCGGTTCAATCTTTTTTTGATAAACGTCATCAGTAAGGCGACGGTGATCATGCCGGCAACAATTGCCAGACAATAGATCAGGCGGTGGTCCACAACCGGCAGCACGATGGGGCCGCCGTGCGGAGCATGGTCTCCTACCTTTCCCAGCATGGCGATGACCGAACCGACGCTGGAGCCGACCATGATCACCGGTATCACCCGTAGAGGATCGGCGGCGGCAAAGGGGATAGCTCCCTCGGTGATGCCGATGGCGCCCATGGCCAGCGCGGCCAATCCCGCTTCTTTCTCCTGCTCCGTCCACAGCCTCCGGTTGAGCAACGTGGCCAGGCCGAGCCCGAGAGGAGGAATGCAAATGGCGGCGGCGCAGGCGCCCATGACCGCGAAATTGCCCTTTTGAATCATGGCGGCGCCGAAGAAAAAGGCCACTTTATTGACCGGTCCGCCCATGTCAAAAGCGATCATCGAACCGAGAATAATTCCCAAAATGACCTGGTTTCCTGTGTTCATGATTGTCAGCCAATGTTGGATGGCGGCCATGAGGTCCCGGATGGGGGCGCCGATGATTTTGAACATGACGAAACCGACGACAAGCGAGGAGAGAACAGGGATGACCAGGATGGGCATGATCGGACGGAGGTATCTGGGTGGTTTTAGCTTCTTGATCCAGAAGACCAAAAATCCGGCGAGCAGCCCCGAAACGATCCCGCCCAGAAACCCGGCGCCCACCTGGCCGGCGATGTAGCCGCCGACAAACCCGGGAACGAGGCCCGGCCGGTCGGCGATGCCGAAGGCGATGTAGCCGGAGAGGACCGGGATCAGAAAGGCGAAGGCCGCCGAGCCGATATCGTTGATCAGCTTGAGGAAAGGGGCGTTGGAAAAATCGGGGCCTTTGGCCGTCATGGGGGCAAAGGCGATGGAAATGGCAATGAGGATACCGCCGCTCGCGACAAAGGGAATGGCATACGATACGCCCGAAAGCAGGAATTGCTTGAGCCGATTTGCCTTCATACGATTGCCCCTGCAATTGTATAAAACTCGGTCTGCTTTTACAACTGGAGGACTGGGGGAGGAGCGGGGTCAAACCTATTCTTTACGCATATTCCAGGGAAAAAAGTTGCGTAATGAGTAGCTTTGACCCCGGATTATTTTGTTTTAAAGATGCGGATTTCTGCTTTCTGCCCCCCGGGATCAGGGACGGCAAGATAGAATTCACTCAATTCTGGCGAGAAATAGGCTGTGCGCGTCTGTCGCAGAGACGAAGCCGAAGCGTTTTAGGGACATTCTACTTCCCGACGAACTTGAAATCATCAAACAGGGTCACGCTGTCGGCCTTGGTCCATAGACCGACCTTGCCGGCCATCGGGAATGTCGAATCTTCCACCTCGTACAATTTGACCTCGTTGGAATAAACCTCGAAGCGGATGCCGCTCACGACGACCCTAAGCGTCCCCCACTCGCCCGAGGGGATCTTGGCCTTTGCTCCGTAGGTCCGTCCTTTGCCCACGAGCGGGAGGTCGGTCCGGATGCCTTTCTCCACTTTGTAGAGGACGACGTTATTCTCTCTCGCGTTGGCCCGCACAATATAGTAATTATCTTGATCTTGGTAGCGCCAAACAATTCCGGCTGCCTGGTCTTCTTTGCCGGACACCGGCTTGTACTTCACGCTGATATCGACATCCTTGACCGCCAAACCATCATAGACGCATAGGGGGAATCGATAGCTGACGGGATCCGCATCCGTTTGAGCCAGCACGTTAGGCGCTGAAGGAGCCGAAGGGTCTTTTGTGATGACCCAAACACCCGGTTTGCCTTTGCCCGTCAGTCCGAAGCTGAATCCCTTTGGGGCTTTGCCGGCTTCGTCCTTGTCAAAGGTGATGACCTGACCGAACATCAAAGCCGCTGTCAGAAGAAAGACTGTCAAAAAAACCATGCTTTTAAACATTTTTCCCTCCTTAACAGAAAACAAGCTCGAGATCCGGAGCTATTGATTATTATATAGCAAAACGGCTTTCATTGTCGTGTCATCCGTCACCGCTGCGATGTGATATTATGGACGGACGCTGAGCGTGATTTTGAAAACACCCCGTTCGCCGAGCGGAACGAAGCGGCTCTCCGGATCCCAGCGCCTCGCCCAGTTCTTCGTATAGACCAGGTAAATTTCGTTTCCTGGAGATATCCGCCAGCGGAACCGAATGTTGGCCCCCAGCGTTTTCGAGACATCGTCGTATTGGACGTAGTTCATCAGGCCGAGGTCGGGCGAAAAGAAGAAATCGGCTTTGAACTGGTAAACATTCTCACTGAAGTTTCCCTGCGGCAAGCGGCCCCGGACGAACTCTGCGTTCAGGGCCAAGCTGACATATCCGTCGAACTTGAACCCAAACCCGACCGTGGCATCATCATAATGGCCGGAATAGAATTGGCCGAAGCGCCAGCTCAGGTCGAAGGTCCAGGGACGAAACGTCGCCGAGTTGAACTCGGCGCGGTAGCTCAGGTAATTGTAAGGCCCCTTCGGGATAACCACGCCCGACGCAATCTCAAAGTCGTAGGGCAAGACATCGCGGTTCGGAATGACGTTGAATTCGATGTGTTCGCCGGATTCAGTCCTTAGATTGAGGGGAGCCGTAAATATCTCACTCGTTTGGAGCTTTCCCGCGAGGTCCCAATAGTAAGAAAATTCCAGTTGATAGAAGAATTGACGGACGAGATTGCCGATAAGACTCCCCTTTTCCGGACGCGGCTGGTAGTCGAGTCCCAGGTAAAAAGATTGCACGGCTCCCCGCTCTAAGAAACCCACTCCCGGGTTGAGCGCATCGCCGTAATAGGAGTAGCCCGCATTGATGTCCCACAGGTCGTTGGGATAGTCCAGCCTGAGACCATAGGCCTGATGCTTCCCGGTTTTGATTGCATTCCAGTTATAGATATACCAGCCGCCCGCCAGGAAGTTCTGGTTGCCCATGAACCTCGACGTTTTATAAGTCAGGTCGAAGCCGGCCAAGGTGTTTTTTTCGCCCGTGGGGCTGCCGTTCGTGAAAATGATACCTACTTTGCTTTCGGCGAGGACATTCTGATACACGCGAGCGGCGAAGTAATTTTCGGAAGGCAGGCTGAGGGAGAAGTTTTCGTCGGCAAACGTCCGGGTTTTAACATCCAACAGCGAAAGGCTGGTATTCCCCAGTTTGCCGAAGAGTTTCGCGCCGAAAGCGACCGGAATTTGGCTCTCTCCATACAGACCGATGCGCCGGCTGAAAAAGGGCGAAAAATTTTCTCCACCTCCTCCGAAATTGAAAATATCCGAGCCTTCCAGGAAGAAGGTCCTTTTCTCGGGGAAATAGAGCGGAAAGCGGGTCAAATTGATCCGCCGCTCGTCCACTTCGGTCTCGGCGAAATCGGTGTGGTAACTAAAGGCGCCGACGAAATTGGGTGTAAAATTCTTGTAGAGATCGAACCCCCCGTCAAGCTTCCAGTCCGCAGCCGCCCCCGCGATGCGGTCTTGATCGCCGCTAAGGATGCCGTAAGGCCGGAAGGTTAGGCCCAGGCCCTGTTTGACTCCCCCGATCCCCTCAAGCGCGGCCGCTTCCATGGGGTTATAAAAAAAACAGTTCCTGGTCGTGCCGGAAAGCCGGTCCGTCTCCTGTTTCCTGGCGATATATCGCTCGACATTGATCCCCCAGGACGCCAGGTTCGGCTTGAACGATATCGTTTTGAACGGGATCTTCATTTCCGTGCTCCAGCCGTCGGGCATGATCCGGCTCTTGGCATCCCAGATGCCATCCCAGTTGAGGCTGACGGATTGTCCGGAGGCAAGGCCCTCGCTCCGGCCGCCCCTGGCATTGACGATGAACACGTAGGCGTTCCGTTTGTCCTGAAACGGGTCGAGGAGGACTCGGACCACGTCGTCGGCCTTCCCTTCCCCGACGCCGTCATGGACCATGGAGTTGCCGGATATTTTTGACGGCACACTATCGTAGCAATAAACGCCGATATAGAGGCGGTCCTCGTCATAAAGTATGCGAAGTTCGGTCCGTTCGGTCGGTTCTTCGCCGGGATTCGGGAAGACCATTTTGAACCCGGTGAAAGGAGTCGCTTGTTTCCAAACGTCGTCTCCGAGGCTTCCGTCCAGGACCGGTCCTTTATCGACGCGGACGGCTTTTTGGGCGAGTCCGTTTCCTTCAGAAAATGAAAAACCGGCCAAAAGCGACAAGAATAGTGCGCTCAAAAGCATCTTCAACTTAAACATCATTTCCTATGAGTTCCGCGATTATATGAAAAACCGGAGAAAAAATATACCAAAACTATCACCATTCCCGGGAAAAAGCGCAGTCCGGCTCGTCACGCTCATTGCGCATATTCCAAGGGGAAAAGTTGCGTAATGAGTAGCTTTGACCCCGGATTCTAAAAGGACGTCACGACCGATGGATTAAAGACCCGGCAGTCACCGTAGTCCTTGACCAGCAGGGCCCAGACCTCCGGATGATCCGCGCAGTAACCCTCCACTTCTTCCGTGCTCATGACCATGAAGGCTGTCGACAAAGCATCGGACTCGGCTGCCGAGGGGCTGGAGCCCCAGGCCGCCATGTGTCCCTGGGCCGGACCGCCGGTCCTTGGGTCCAGGATATGTTTACCTTTGACCTCGATCCCGGAGCCGCTGAGCGCCCTGCCCTTGAGAAAGATTTGGCGAGGAGCCTCGGGGCAGGGCCACCCTCCGCCGACTCCGACAGGCCAGCCAGTGCTTTCCCGGCCGATGCTTGGAGGAGAGCCAACGGCCGCAGCCGTGCTTGTTCCCCCATGAATAAGCACTTGGTCGATTCCCCAATCCATGAGAACGGCCAGCGCCGTATCGAGAGCATAGCCCTTGCCGATTCCACCGAGGTCGAGCTCCAGGCACCTGATGAGGCTTTTTTTCCCCGAGTGCAGCCTGGCTTCAAACCCGGCCGCGGTTTGGACGACTTCCAGGTAGGGGAACTCATGAGTGGCGGCTCCTCCGGGAAACGCGTGCAATTCCACGCCGCCTTTTATCAAAGAGGGGAGAATAGGGATTTTCTTCCCGACTTGAAACTCATCTGATAAACCTGAGGCGGAAATATGCGACTGAACATTGGTATCAAAAGCGCCGGCCGTTTCAATGCGGACCTTCTCTGCGATGGACAGACATTCATAGGTCTCAAGGCCGATGATAAGGGCATCACCCGGCTTCATCCTGTTCATCTGACTGATCTCGCTGCAAGGATTGAAGCGGCTGAAAAGCCCCTCGATCCTGTCGATCTCTTGGAAAACGGCCCTGGCCGCCTGGCCAGCGTAGGATTCATCCACGCCGGCCATTACGGTTTCAAAGAATGTCCCCATCGCCTGGTGGGAAAAACGGTAAATGGGATGGACGGACGCCATGGCTACTTGGCCTGGGATTGAGGCAGGAACGCGATGTCGAGGAAAATCGACGCTGTCAAGAGCGCGATGAGCGCGCCGTACCGGTGGACATCGATCATAGCCTGCTGTGTTTCAAAAGAGAAGACGGGGACCATCGAGCCAAGGGCTGTGGCGATCAGGCATAAACCGGCCGCGGCAAAAAGCCAAAAGAGAATTCTACGGAGCATGGATTTGGAAATATTTTTAAAGGGCGGACCAGCAAAACTTTGGGTGGCGGCTTCCTCTTCTTGATCCAGGCGATAGGCGCGGGCCCGCAAGATGAGCATCATGGCCAGGCTGACAGCGAAGAGGCCGCCCACGCTGACATGGAGCAGAAGGGGAATGCCGAACATCCCTCGCGGGCTGAAGACGGCAAAAAGGAATCCGCTGGCCGCCTGATAGACGAAGCTCACCGCGAAGGCCCAGAAAATCCATTTGGTCCAGCCCGGGTAATAGCTGTTAACCCAGCTATCCAAAACCTTTTGGCCTTTTTTTAAGGTTTCCTTTTTAAATAATCCCCGAATGCCGGCCCACAGCCAGGAAAAATAATCCGCCTTCTTTCCCGGAGCAGGAGGTTTGGCCGCGAACCTCGCGTTCGTCAGCCAGAACCCGAGTCCTAAAACGGAAAGCACGGTGATGATGATGAACACCATGGCGGACTATCTCCTCTTTTCGATAAGCCCCGTGTGCTTCCCCAGGACGAGCAGGAGCACCAATAGCAGCATCATGCCGACCACGACAGCGGCAATGAAGAGAATCCATTTTAGGACGGGCCGGACGGTGAATGAAAGGCCGAAGAGAAAATGATAAGACCGTGTCAGGCCCATGAAAGACGAGGCGGACCGGACCAGAACCCTGTTTGTCTTCAACGGCCCGCTGCCCGTGACCCTTCCGAAAAAGAACGATGAGTCGGCCCTATGGCAATCCGTGCAGCCGTTCGTCCCCAGCGCCTGATTCGCCGGCCGCACCTGATGCGCGAAGGGCCAGGCCACGGGATCGGCCGCCTTATCATTTTTGACTTCGAGCGTTTGCTTGTCTCTGAGACGGAAGAGGTTCCCGCCCGAAATATAGACAAATTGGCCGATATCGTTTGATTTTGTCTCTTGACGTTTTCTCTCAAGGGCTTTCAGCACGAGCTCGACCTGCGCTTCTGTCAGGGTTTGTTCCGCGCCCGTCAATTCTTCGATTGTTTTTCTCTCAAAATCAGAGATAAAGGGCAGCGTTTTGCCGTCCTTCAGCCAGAAGAGCTGGGGCAGCGATGCCGGTTCGCCTTTAAATTCCGACTTGTCCACATAGCTTTCGACAATCCGATAGAGAACATTTTTATAGACGCAGACCGGCTGGCCGGGGGCTGCCTCTGTATTTTTAAGGGCTTCGAGGACTTTCTGGATGCGCGTCTCGGCCTCCGCGGCGGCTTCCGGGACGTCAGGGTTGAAAACAGGGATCAGGGCCGTGATCTGACTATCTTTTTTTGCGGCCCAAAAGAGGACTCTCTCTTTCGATTCTCCAGGATATGGAGAAGCATCCAACCCGCCGTCGACGTTCAATTCATAGATTTTTCCGCCCATGACCAGCGCCGGAGTTCCATCGAGCTCGGTCATGTTGAACAGGGCCGTCAAAACCCGCGTCACGGCTTTTTCGGGAGTCAGGACCTCGCCGGCCGCGGCCGAGACAAATTCGGGCTTGAGCGGCGATATCTTTTCCCCTTTTATTTCGGCCCAGAATGACGGCCAAAAGAGACGGTGCGGTGTGAGCTTTTTGTTCTTGTCCCGGATGTAAACGGGCTCGAGGATGGAGGGAAACCCGGTAGCCCACTGAGCCACGCCGTAAATTCCCAGGCGGTTAGCGCGCGATGTCCGGACTCGGGCCGCTTTTTTGGCCGGCATCGGGCCGGAATGACAGACCGTGCAGGACAATCTGTCGAAATGGACTTTCGGAATGCCTTTGTGCAACGGGTAAGGGGCTCCGAGCCTGCCGGGAAGGATAGCCTGGTCTCTGGTCGATTTTCCCCCGAGATGGCAGCCGGCGCAGGTGAAATCTTCGGAAGGGAGCGCCGGATTGTCCTTCCCCTCGCCTTCATAGCCCCGGACCATGGCATGCGTTATATCATTCCGATGGCAGGAGACGCACTTGAGTCCGGCCGCCGAGTGGACATCTTCGTCAAAGTTAAATTTTTTCATCTCGACCATGGCCGCCGAATGGCAGGCGAGGCAGCGGCTGTCCTCAGGCTTATAGGCGATATCGAACATCGCCCTGTGCTTGCTGTCGAAAAGATTCTTGTTATAGAGGACCGAAGGGGCAGCCGCCCATTCCGAGTCGTCGGGATTGGGGCCGTCGAAAATATCCCACGTCCCTTTGAGGCGCGAGGACATCCCGCCCACTTCGCCCAGGCCTGAGGCGGCTGTCGCGGCCCATCGGAAATTCTCGCGGAGGACCTGCTTGGCCCATTCGCTGTGACTTTGGACCTGGGATGCATTGTGGCAGCCCAGGCAATTGATCTCGAGCTTGCCCGCGACGTTCCATCGTGATTCCGGAGTCATGTCTTTATCGTCCGGCTCGGCGATTCCCCCGCCGGTCATATGTCTTCCGAAAAGCAGCGTAAAATCCCAGGGAGTCAGGCCCAGGTCTTTGGGATTCCAGATGCCCTTGGAGTTCCGGTAGGAAAGCGGCAGGGTCGTGCCGGTTTTTTCATCGACCCAGACCCAAGGCTCGCCGGGCCGTCCGGTGTTCGTCGATGTTGTTTCATCAAAATGCAGACCTTGCCGGATGACCCGGTAATCATGGCAGGGCTCGCAAGTATAGCGGGAGGAAAATGGAAGGGGATAGGATTCGGTGGGAACGATGACCTGGTTGAGCTCGTCCTTGAGCGGGATTTGGTGGACGGGCGTGATGCGGCTTCCATCCCAAACCAATTTTTTTTGGGGAGAGGATGGGAAGGCCGCAGCAGCAACGAGGACAATTGCCGGCAATGCGAAGATTAAAATACGTCGTTTCACGCTTTGAATTGCTCCGGACGGAATTTAATCAGGCTCCGGGTTCTCACCGCTTCGTTCACCTTCAGGACCGCCACCGCGCTTTCATAGGCCAGATCGGCCGGGCAGCTCAAGGCTGTCCCATAGCGCACGGCGCGGAAGAAGTTCTCCAGATGGGGCTGGTGGGCGGGCTTGGCCAGGTCAATGGGCAGCGGCCAGCGTCCGGCCTCGGCCGTGACCCGCACGTCGAGAAAGATATTCCGCGTATCCAATTTTTGAATGACGGGGGCCTCAGAAAACAGGAAGCCGTCTTTGACCAGCGAATCCCATTCGGGCGCATGGGCCTCGCGCATGGCCCAATTTCCGCGCTGCGGGACTTCGGAGATGACAAGCGATCCATTATCGCCCATGAAAGTCTCGTAAAAGCCGCCGTGCTTTGTCGTAGTCTGGACTTGATAAAGCGCGCGCGACGTGCCGGCCGGGGTCTCGAATTCATAGATGACCATAACGTTGTCGTACCACTCGCGGCCTTTGTAATAATCGACGCCGCCGCTGGCGACAACCGTGGCCGGGTTGGCGCCGAAGACCCAACTGAAGAGGTCAATCTGATGAGAGCCCAGGTCCACGATCGGGCCGCCGCCGAATTTTTTATACCATCGCCAATTCCGGAGCTCAACCATGGAGTCGTAGCCATACTGCTGGAGCTTAGCTTGATCCACGACATAGGTCTTGGGCCATCCCAACATATCGGCCTTGGACCTGTTCCACTGGGCGTAGGCCAGGTTGACCCGGCCCAGGAGTTGCTTTTCCTTGATCAGGCGGTCGATGGCGTGGATATAGCGTGGATTGCTGCGCCGCTGGTGACCGATTTGGAGAAGCTTGCCCGTGCGCCGGGCGGTTTCGACCATGGTCCGGGCTTTCTCCAGGGTATTGGACATCTCCTTTTCGCAGTAAACATGAAGACCTCGCTCCATGCAGGTGTTGGCGTGCTCAGCGTGCATCCAATCCGGCGTAGCGACAATGGCGGCCGCCAGGTTGTTCTCCTTGGCCAGCATGTCGCGATAGTCCTCGTAGACATTCGGGTTTTGGCCGTATTTTCGAAGGTAACCGCTGGCATACTGCCGGCTGTACGACCAGATGTCGCAGACGGCTGCGATCCGGATCCCGGGAATGCGCAGGCAGGATTCGATGAGTACGCGGCCCTGCTCTCCGGCGCCGATGAGGGCGACGCGCAGCTCGTCGGCCGGCGCTTTAGCCAAGTTCTTGGCGGGAGCTTGCGGCGGTTGGGCTTGGCTTTGAGCCTGTGGGGCGCCGGTCAGCGCGTTTCCGGCAAGTGCCGCGCCCAGCCCGGCCGCTGCCGAAGATTTCAGGAAGTCGCGGCGCGTCAGATTCGGATTTTTTGATTTGTCATTTTTTTCAGCCATCTCATCTTCTCATGCAATAACGTTTTAGTTTATTTTATTTGAATACAAAAATGTCCTCGGCAGATGAGGCGTGGGTGGCGCGAAAATCTGCCAACCTTGCCATGCCTCCAAGAGTGCTCCCTGATGAATTCATCGCTAAATGCTCCTTGGAAAGGAGGCAGGGAGCGAAGCGAACGTTGGAGGGAAACCCGCGCAAGGGGTTTCCCTCCAAGAGTGCCTGACAGGACCCACGCTATTTCATAACGCGCGGACATTTTTGTCCTATTTCCCCTTCATATCTTTATCAAAGGCGACTGTGGACGGCGAGAAATTGATCGACCGGACAAATTCGAGCGATTCCTGTGCGCCGAATTCGCGGTCCATGCCGTTGTCTTCCCATTCCACGGAAAGCGGCCCCTGGTAATTGATGCTGTTGAGCTCCCGGATGATCTCTTCGAAGTTGACGTCGCCGTGTCCCAACGACCGGAAATTCCAGCCTCTCCGCAAATCGCCGAACGGCAGATGCGAGCCCAGGATGCCCGCTTTGCCGTCGAGCGTTACGGCCGCGTCCTTCATGTGGACATGATAGATGCGGTCGGCGAATTCGCGGATGAAGAGATGCGGCTCCAGGCCCTGCCAGACCAGATGGCTGGGGTCGAAATTGAAGCCCAGGGCGGGCCTATGATTGAATTTATCCAGCAGTCGCTTCGCGGTGTAGAGATCAAAGGCGATTTCCGTGGGATGGACTTCGAGGGCGAATTTTACCCCTCGCTTATCGAATTCATCGAGGATCGGAGTCCAGAGCTTGTCGATCTTATGGAATCCAGCTTCGACCATTTCTTCGGTCGTGGGCGGGAACGAATATAAGAATTTCCAGATCGGCGAACCCATGAAGCCGTTGACGACAGAGCAGCCCATATTGTGGGCCGCCCGGGCCGTCAGTTTCATCTCTTCGATAGCCCACTCGCGGAGCTTGCCCGGTTTGCCTTTGACTTTATCGGGGGCGAATCCATCCAGCCGCTCGTCGTACGTGTCGCCCACGCATTGGCCGGCCAGATGGGCGCCGAGGGCCCAGCACTGGAGTTTGTATTTTTTCAGGATCTGTTGTTTTTTCTTGATGTAGGCCGGGTCTTTGGCCGCTTTGCGCACTTCCATATGGTCGCCCCAACAGGCGATTTCCAGGCCGTCGTAGCCCCAGGCGCTCGCCTTCTTGCAGATCTCTTCAAAAGGCAAATCCGCCCATTGGCCGGTAAATAGCGTTACTGGCTTGCTCATCTGTTTCTCCTTGTCGCATTAAAACGGGGACACGGACCGAGGGGACCGGTACTTTGGCACTTGTCTGAAGTATAGAATTCCCCTCGGTCCATGTCCCCATCTTTTTAATCAAAATTGATCCAGGCCGCTCCTTTTTTTGAACTCTCCACGCATTTTTCGATAAATTTTACGCCCCGGATGCCGTCCTTGACGTCGGGATAATCGAGGTCGTCTTTGGTGAGCGGCTCTCCGGCCATTTTTTTGTTTAAGGTCGTGAGGAACGTCGAATAGATGTTGGCAAAGCATTCAAAGTAGCCTTCGGGGTGGCCGGAGGGAACGCGGGAAAGGGCCTGGGCGCGCGGATACATTTTGTCCCGGCCGCGCGAAAGCCGGGCTGTCGGTTTATCGATAAAAGCGACTTTGCAGTAATTCGGGTCTTCCTCGACCCACTCGAGCGAAGCCTTGGTCCCATAGATGCGGACCCGGAAGCCGTTGTCATGACCCACGGCGATTTGCGAGCTCCAGTACAGTCCTTTTGCGCCGCCCTTGTAGTTGAGCATGATCGAGGCGTTGTCATCCAGGACGCGGCCTTCGCCAATCGTGTCGAGTCTTGCACAGAGGGATTCGATTTCCAGGCCGGTCAGGTAAGAAACCATATGCTCAATGTGGCTGCCGATATCGCCGACGCAATTGGATATGCCGGCCTGTTTCGGGTCGGTCCTCCAGGCCGCCTGTTTCTGGCCTGTTTTTTCAAGCGGCGTTGCCAGCCAATCCTGCGGATACTCGCCGGCGACAAAGCGGATCGCGCCCAGCTCTCCGTGGGCGATCATCTCGCGCATGTGTTTGATGATAGGAAATCCCGAATAGGCATAGGTGACACAGAACAGCAAGTCTTTTTTCGCGGCCAGCTTGCCCAGCTCCTCGGCATCGCGGCTGCTCGTCGTCAAAGGTTTATCGCAAACCACATGGAACCCGTTTTCCAGGGCAAGCTTGGCGATGGAGTAGTGGAGGTTGTTCGGCGTGACAATAATGATAAAGTCGATCTTATCCGGCCGCTTGGCCTCGGCCTTGATCATATCTTGGTAGGTTTTATAAAGCCTGTCTTTGTCGACCCCCCAGAATTCTCCCGTTTCCACCGTGTTCTCATAAGACTGGGAGAAGCTGCCGGCGACTAACTCGGCCTTGCCGTCCATGGCGATGGACTTGCGATGGACGTCGCCGATAAACGCGCCCTTGCCTCCGCCGACCATGCCGTACTTGAGGCGAGCGACTTTTGTCAGAGTCTCCTGTCCTTCGATCATCTCCGCACCTCCTTGTCGAGCAGACTATATCATAATGAAGACAAGCTAATTTTTCAAAGTGATTTATGGTTCCAAAAATATCTTGAAAAACTTTATAAAGACAATAGAATGATTCTTATCCAAATTTTGTGAGGAGGGGCTTCATGATCGTATTCCTCTGTAAAAACAGACACAAGGCCGTATTCTGGCTCGCGGCCGGGACGGCACTGCTCTTCGCGGGTGCAATAAGCCAGGGAAACGCTCAAAAAACTCCGCCCGATGCTCAGACGCTCAAGGCGGATATTCCAAAAATCACGCCCGACATCTTCGGTGCGCTCCGCTACCGGTACATAGGCCCTCCGGGGAACCGAGCCTCTGCCGTTGTCGGCGTGCCGGGCGACCCGCTTGTGTTCTATGTCGGTGCGTCGTCGGGCGGCATCTGGAAAACGATGGACGGCGGCGAGGAATGGCTCCCCATCTTCGACGAGCAGCCAGCCCAGTCGATCGGCGCCATGGCTATTGCGCCGTCAGACGCCAACGTCGTTTGGGCAGGGACCGGTGAGCCTTGGGTCAGGAGCAATATCTCCATCGGGAACGGTGTTTACAAATCCACCGACGCCGGCAAAACGTGGAAGCACATGGGGCTTGATAAGACGGGCCGGATCGGCCGGGTGGCGATCGATGCCGGCAATCCGGATATCGTTTTCGTAGCCTCCCTAGGACATTGCTACGGCCCTCAGAAAGAGCGGGGCGTTTTCCGCACCAAGGACGGCGGGAAGACCTGGGAACAGGTGCTTTTTGTCGACGAAAACACTGGCTGCTTCGAGATCGCCATGGACCCGAACAATTCGCGGATTCTCTTCGCCGGCATGTGGCCGCTTATTATTCATACTTATGGCCGGGAAAGCGGAGGCCCCAACGGCGGTATCTGGAAATCGACGGACGGCGGCGACACTTGGAAGCACTTGACAGGGAGAGGGCTTCCCGAGCCTCCCCTCGGCAAGATCGGGCTGGCCATTGCCCCCAGCAATTCCAACGTCGTCTATGCCCTGATCGAGACCGGTAGCCCCAACCGGGGCGTGCTATGGCGGTCGGACGACGGCGGCGATACCTGGCTCCTGGTCAGCTACAACCGCCTGCTCAATGAGCGACCGCATTATGCTTCGCGGATTGCAGTCAATCCCGCCGACGAGGACGAGGTCTATTTCGCGGCCAACAGCATCAGTCGGACCCTCGACGGAGGCTTCACGACCGAGGAGGTTCCCTGGAGCGGCGACTGCCACGATCTCTGGGCAGATCCCAAGAATCCCAATCGGCTGATGATCTCCGACGACGGAGGCGCCACGATTTCTCTTAACCGGGGCAAGACCTGGAAAAGTATCACGCTTCCCATCGCCCAGATGTACCACGTGTCGGTTGACAACCAGATTCCCTATTATGTCTATGGCGGTATGCAGGACGGCGGCGCTAATAAGGGGCCCAGCACCGCCGGAGGGTTTGGCCGCGGCGGATTCGGAGGCGGTGGTGCGGACAGCCAGTGGCAATCGACGGCGGGCGGGGAGTGCGGATTCATTGTTGTCGATCCCGTTGATCCCAATATCGTCTGGGGCGGGAGCTACAACGCCATGCTTCAGCGGGCCGACTATAGGACTGGCCACATCACGACCGTGCATGTCTGGCCCGAATCCATATATGGCTCTCACGCCGCGGCTGCCAAATATCGCTTCAACTGGACTTTTCCTATCGCCATCTCGCCGCACGATCACAACAAAGTCTATGCGGGGAGCCAGTATGTCCATATGACGACTGACGCCGGCCGGAGCTGGACCGTTATCAGCCCCGACCTCACCACGAACGACCCCGGCAAAATGGGGCCGTCGGGTGGGCTGACACTGGACAACCTGGCCGTGGAATATGGCTGCGTCGTTTTCGCCATCGCCGAATCGCCAGTGGAAAAGGGATGCATCTGGGCGGGAACCAATGACGGACTAGTGCAAGTGACCCGCGACGGCAGGAAGACCTGGACGAATGTCACCAAAAACATTCCGAACCTGCCGCCGTGGGGGACCGTGAGCAATATCGAGCCCTCGCGGTATAATGCCGGAACGGCGTATGTCACGATCGATTTCCACCAGATGAACAACCGCGATCCTTTTATTTACAAAACCTCGGATTACGGACAGACCTGGACTTCAATCAGCTCCGACCTCCCGAAAACCGTCTTCGGCTACTGCCATTGGGTGCACGAGGACCCGGTGAGAAAGGGCCTGCTTTTCCTGGGGACGGAAAACGCAATCTATGTTTCCTTAAACGACGGGAAGAACTGGCTGCCGCTCCAGAACAACCTCCCTCACGCGCCGGTGCATCATATGGTGGTCCAGCAGAATTTCAACGACCTGGTGGTCGCGACCTACGGGCGCGGCTTTTGGATCATGGACGATATCACGCCGCTCCAACAGCTCACAGACGATGTGCTGAAGTCCGAAGTTCATTTGTTTAAGCCCCGCCCTGCGTATCGCCTCCAGGCGATCGCCGGCGGGCCACGGGCTATGAACCGGGCATATATCAGTTATTATCTGAAAGAGGCCCCCAAGGGTCCAGTGTCGATCGCTCTCTTTGATGAAGAAGGACGCGAGGTATCGACTATGTCAGGGACCCGACGGCCGGGGATTAACCGCGTGAATTGGGGCATGAGATACCCGGGAGCGAGGGTAGCTAGGCTGCGGACCAAACCGCCCGGGAATCCCCATGTGGTCGAGGAGAAACGTTTCGTCCAACAGTGGGAGCGCGAAGGCTGGTACCCGGTTCAGAGCTGGGGCACGTTCGGCGGCTTCCAGGGATTTACGGTGGCGCCCGGCATCTATTCCGTGAAGCTCAGAGTCGGCGATAAGGAAGTCACGCAGACACTCGAGGTGCGAAAAGACCCGCGCTCGGCTGGGACGCTGTCCGACATTAAAGAACAGGTGAAGTTGCAGCTCGACATCCGCGACGACCTCAATGCCGCCTCGGACATGATCAGCCAGATCGAGTGGATGAAAAAGCAGCTCTTCGATATCCGGGACGTCACGAAAGCGGACACCGGCTCAAGGGATATGATCAAGACCTTCGACGAGTTCGGCACGAAGCTGCAGTCGATCGAGGACGAGCTTTTCCAGCCAACCATTGCCGAGGGCGATACCAAGTCTTTCCGGGATCCGCAAAAGCTCTATGAAAAGCTCTCTGTGTTGGCAGGGGATGTCGGCGGCAGTGTCGACTTCGCGCCCAACAAACAGCAGCGCGAAGTTTATGCGCTGCTTAGAGAACGGCTGGCCGCGCAGAAAGGCCGATTTGAGGCGCTGCTCAAAACAGACCTTACCGCCTTCAACGATAGGCTCAAGCAGAGGAATATCGCCGGCGTCATTATTCCCAAGCTTAGATAGATAAGAAAAGGAGATACTGACCTGATATTCGGCGAATGGGGACATGTAGATTTGGCACGTGTCCACGTCGGTCTTCTTGACATCGATCATGAGGCGAAGATATCATTTTTGTGCCGCAGACAGCATTGTTTTGATGTTCACAGGTAAGCCATAGCGTGCGGCCGCTAAAACAAATTCCTTGGTTTAAGGAGGCAATATGGGAAACAGACGTGAATTCCTCCGGAGCTGTGCGGTCGGCGTAGGCGCGTTGGCCGCCACGCGTGACAACGCTCTCGAACGGATTATCGCGGCGGCACGCGACACGGCCGGCCTGAGTCCTGAACAGGTGGCGGCCAACGAGGACTTCTGGTTCGAAGTCCAGCAGGCTTTCACCGAAGACCGCAATATCATTAACTTGAACAACGGCACTGTCCAGCCCGGACTCCGCATCGTCCAGGACGCCGTCCGACGGCACAGCGAGTTTTCGGGAAACGCCGCCTGGCACTCAATGGCCATCCTCGGGAAAGAAATCGAGAGCTGCCGGCGGCGGCTGGCGTCCCACCTGGGCTGCGATCCCGAAGAGCTGGTCATCTGTCGCGGCGGAAGTGAGGCGGGTGAGATCCCGATCATGGGCCTCGATTTGAAGCGCGGTGACGAAGTGGTCACTACCAACCAGGACTACCCGCGGCTGGTCGGCTCCTGGAGGCAACGCGAGAAGCGCGAGGGCATCGTGCTCAAGATCGTCCAGCTTCCCGCCCCACCCGTGCCTCTCGACCTTTTCTACCGGCTGGTGGAGCAGGCGGTGACGCCGCGGACGAAGGTGATCCTGATCTGTCACATGACGCACTGGACGGGCCAGATGGCGCCGATTCGCCGGATCTCGGACTTTGCCCACCAGAAAGGCATCGAAGTGATCGTCGACGGCGCGCATGGCTTCATGCACGTGCCCTTCAAGCTCGCGGACCTCGGCTGCGATTACTACACGGCGAGCCTGCACAAGTGGCTGATGGCGCCGCCCGGGAATGGGTGCGTGCGAATCCCGAAAGATCGAATTTCCAAGGTTTGGCCGCTGACGCCGCCCTGGACCGACGACCCAAACAATATCCGCCGATTCGAAGACGTAGGGACGCGAACCCCGGCGAACCGCGTCGCCATTGCTGAGGCGATCACGTTCAACGAGGGCATCGGCATAGAGCGGAAATCGGCGCGCATCCGGTACCTGAAAGAGCGCTGGGCCAACCGACTTAGGACCCTTCCGCGGGTGCGATTCTACTCAAGCCTTGATCCCGCCGAATCGTGCGGCGTTACCACCTTCGGAATCGAAGGAATGGACATGGCCAAGCTCACCGAACATCTCCTCGATAAATGGGGGATCGTCGTGTCGCCGATTAAGCACCCGGACGGGCTGATCGACGGAATCCGGATCGTGGTCAACGTGTCGTTATCGGCGAGGGAGATCGACACCTTCGCCGACGTCATGGAGAACATCATCAAGAAGGGCGCGCTAGTGTAGGCTGGAGCGATCGCAAAAACCAGATTCCCAGCACTAAACCTTCTGATGGATCAGAAGTGGATGATGATTCCCGCAAAGGCGCTGAAACCGCTGAAGTCGATCTTGGCTTCCCTAACATTGCTGATAGAAGAGCCAGATGGTTCAGAACCATGGACGAAAATGGCCGAGAAAGTCCCCAAGGTTCCCGAATGAGTCTTATAATAATATAACTTTCCGTTATCTAAACCATGGCTTCCGTAGGAATCTGTCTTTTCCCCCGAACCTGCGAAACCACCAATGCTGGCATATCGTCCCAGGCCTTCGAGAAAGAAAGAGATGGCCGGCGCTAACCTAAATTCAAACCCTAGTCCTCCATGAAACCCGAAGCCGTTGCCATCTGCTCGAACACTCGATTGTTCCCAGGATCCGGGCGCCGATGAGCGGAAATCATAAGACACCTTGGCCAGGTAATAGCCGAGACCGACATGGAAATTGACGTTCACGATGGCCCCCGCCGGCAGGGTAAAATACAGCCCGAGACGCAAAGGGACGGCGCTGACCTTAGCCGTTGTTTTCTCTGCAGCAGAGACCGGCGTAAAAGTGATACTGCTCTCGCTCGTCCCCTGAAGATAGCCCGCGCCAAATCCGATCCCTATGGTCGGAGTAATCTGGATGATAAAATCCCCCCCGAAATTCATGCCCAGATGAACTGGGTTGTAATCCCCTCCACTTTTCGTGAGCCCGTAGTACCAAAAATACTTGGCGTAATAATCGTTGACGCCTTTTAAACCCTCATTGAGGTCGCCGCCGGAGATGTAGTTCAGGCCGCCGTAAAGCCTGAGGCTGAGGCTGAGGTCTGAACCGTAGGCAGAGCCCGGGAAAAGAATTGCCAGAGGGATAAACGTCAGGAAAAGAACAGCTATTGTTTTTGACGCTCTCATGGTCCTTCCTTTTTATGGAATCTATAACAATAAAATTTTTGTTTGTCAACGCGCGGGGTTGTATCAGAGATTCCGCAACTTTGTTTTTTTCTCTTGACATCTCTCGTCTGCCGGCAATATATCTTCGATATGGTCGGCCATAAGGGTTTCGAGAGAGAACGAGTCGGCCTTTGTCGCGTCAGGAGGTGTCGGATGAGATTGCAGAGATTGCTCAAACAGCGATTGCCCGTGGCGATGGCCATCGTCTCACTTGTGGCCAGTGCATCATGGTCGGAAACAAAATCTCAAGGTCCGAAAAACTCTGCGATCAGGGTTCTGGTCGTGACCGGAGGCCACGATTTTGAACGGATTCCGTTTTTTAAAATGTGGACCGATTTGGGGGGCATCGACTATCGGGAGGTTGTCCAACCCGGGGCCGTCAGTCTGTTTGGGCCCGAACTGAAAAAAAAGTTTGACGCCATCGTGTTTTACGACATGGTCGAGAATATCGCCGAGGAGGAGAAGGCCGCCTTCGTGAACCTGCTGAAAGAAGGGGTCGGGATTTTGTTTTTGCACCACTCCCTGAGTTCGTATCAAAATTGGGACGAGTATGAAAAAATCCTGGGGGGCAAATATTATCTGGCGGCAGGAACTAAAGACGGAAAACCCCACGAGGCTTCAACGTACCAGCACGATGTCGAGGTCCCGGTGCATGTCGCGGATTCGAAACACCCGGTCACGAGGGGCGTTTCGGATTTTATTTTGCATGATGAGGTCTATGGAAAATGCGAAGTGCTTCCGGACATGCATCCGCTTCTCGAAACCGGCCATCCGCAGAGCTCGAAAACCATCGCCTGGTGGCACCTGTACGGAAAATCGCGGGTTGTGTTTATCCAGCTTGGGCATGACCATTGGGCATATGAAAATCCTGTTTATCGAAAGCTTGTCAAACAGGCCCTAGTTTGGGTGAGCGGCAGAGGGGAATAGGCTATTTAGAGGATTAAAGCGTTTCTTGCATGCTGGCGGCTTCCTGGCCTGCCTTCCGCTTTTTTTGCACGACTTGACACTGATCATCCACCGGTAATATGCTCCTCGAAGGGATTGCTGCAAGTCACAGTCGCCTGAAAGGAAATCCACAGATGATGTCTAAAACCTTCCGGCCTTTCATCTCACACGGTTATGTTTTTTTCGTAGCGCTGACGCTCGCGGCGGGTGCGGGCTCAGCCCAACCCGCTAAAAACGCAGGTCCGGTGCCTGCTTATTCCAAGTTGGCCCGCGAAATCTTCAAGGAACTGATCGAAATCAACACCACGTTGAATATCGGAAGCACGAAGGCGGCAGAGGCGATGGCTCAGCGTTTGAGAGCAGCCGGGTTTCCAGAGAATGATATCCGGATCCTCGGCCCGCGGCCGAATAACAAAAACCTCGTCGCCCGATATCAAGGCCGGGGAAAGCTGCGGCCGATCCTGTTTATCGGTCATCTCGATGTCGTCGAGGCGCGTCCGGAAGATTGGTCGTTCGATCCTTTTGTATTTCTCGAAAAGGACGGCTATTTCTATGGCCGCGGCACAACCGACATGAAAAATAAGGATGCGGACCTCGTTGCCAATTTCATCCGCCTCAAACAGGAAGGTTTTGTGCCCGACCGGGATCTCATTCTCGCTTTGACCGACGATGAAGAGGGCGGAGACGCCAACGGCATTCAATGGCTTCTGGCGAATCACCGCGACCTCATCGATGCGGAGTATTGCATCAATCCGGACGGGGGCGGCGGAGACACCAAGGACGGCAAGCCGATTGTTATGGAGGTCCAGACAAGCGAAAAGGTTTACATTAACTATCGGCTTGAAGTAAAAAACAAGGGCGGCCACAGCTCCCTGCCTGTGCCCGAGAATGCGATTTACCGGCTTGCCGCGGGCCTGACGCGCCTGGCCCAATATGAATTCCCCCTCCGGCTGAATGAAACGACGCGCACGTACTTCGAACGCTCCGCGAGCCGGCAAACCGGCCAAACGAAGGCCGATATGCTGGCGATGCTGAAGACTCCGATCGATACGGCCACGGCCAAACGCCTCGCCGCCGCATCCGCATTCTACAACGCGATGATGCGGACGACTTGTGTCGCCACGATGCTGAGCGGAGGGCACGCCGAGAATGCGCTGCCGCAGAGCGCGCGCGCCATCGTCAATTGCCGGATGCTGCCCGATGATACTCCCGAAAACGTCTTGGCGACTCTCGAGCGCGTCCTGGCCGATAGTCAAATCATCGTCACTCGCATAGGCGAGCCGTTCCTGAGTTCATTGTCGCCGCTTCGCAAGGACCTCATGGAAGCCCTCGAGCGGCTGACGGCAGCCATGTGGCCCGGAGTCATTGTCACACCGAACATGTCGACGGGCGCTACGGACGGCCGGATGCTGCGGCGCGCCGGAATACCCGTTTATGGCGTCTCGGGTATGTTCACAGACACGGACGATGTGCGCGCCCATGGAAAGGATGAGCGCCTGGGGGTCAAGGAGTTTTACGACGGCGTCGATTTCACGTACAAATTCATCAAAGCCCTAAGCCGAACGGCGTAAACGTTTCATCGCCTTTCGCCAGGCACAGGGAGATGTCCTGCGATGGAATAATATAGCTCGTTCACAGCCCCACCAAAGTCGCCCCCACGGGCACGCGAATATTCTTGTGCCGCAAGAACTCTTCGACGGCCAAAAGAAAATCCACCAGGTATTCTCGTGTGGCGGCCTTGCCCAGATGTCCCACGCGGAATATCTTGCCCGCAAGCTCACCCAAGCCGCCGCCGATGGCCAGGCCGCGCTCGTTCTCCAACCACTTGCTGAATTCAGCCACGTCGAACTCGGATCGCGCCTTGACAGCTGTGACAATCGGCGCAGCATACTCATCGGGCACGAACATCTCAAAGCCCGCGTTGCGCAATCCGGCTCGGACAATCCGGCTGGCGCGGGCGTATTTAGCCAGGTGCGCCTCTAACCCGCCGTCCACGATTTTGCGCAAGCTGGCCAGCACCCCGAGGATGATGTTCACCGGTTCGGTCACGGGATAAGGATGCCAGGAACCCCATTCTTGGGCATACTTGCGCCAGGTTCTGAGGTTGAGATACCAGCCATGTTCCATGCCCGAATGACTGTCCACCAACTCCCAGGCGCGCGGGCCGACACTCACAAAACCCACCCCCGGCAACGCTTCAAGGCACTTGTTAGACGCCGTCACGCACACGTCAATGCCCCATTCGTCTACGGGTAACTCAATTCCGCCCAGCGACGATACCGCATCCACCACAATCACTTTGCCGGCCTCGCGGACCACCCCGGCCAAGGCGCGCAGCGGGTTCACGACCGTCGTGGCCGTTTCGTGATGCACCAGCGCCACGGCCCGGGCGTCGGGATGCTCGCGCAGCAATCTGCGTAACTCATCCGGCTCGAGCGGCTTGCCCAGCTGCGCCGCGAACGGGACAGCAGTCAACCCGTACTCTCGCGATATAGCGAGAAGCCGCTCGCCAAAAAAACCGTTGTGCCCAACGATAATTTTTTGACCGGTTGCCAACAGGCTGCCAATGGCCATATCGTGCACGGCCGAGGCGGCGCCGGGCACGACGAACAGATCATTCTGCGTCCTGAAGATCTGCCTGAGAAGTTTGAGGAGTTCGCTGTAAATCTCCATCCACTGCGGCCCGTAATGGCGCTGCATCGGTCGCGCCGCTGCCTCGAGGATATCCTCGTCAACGTCGCCCGGGCCGGGCGTAAAGAGTTTGATATGCCGAGTCATGGTTTGCTATCTCCTGGTCATTTTTTGATCTTGGCCCGGTCCGCCGGTGCTGTAGAATTTCGGAATGCGTTCCTCCGCCGGGGGGAGCGGCGGAAACTTGGCATGGGGAGTCTTCTGATACCAGTATGCCACGGAATACAAATTGTCCGAACGCAGGTTGGCGTGTCCGTCCTCGATCGTCACCTTGATTGATTTGTGAAAGCGGATAGGAGCCTCTAAATGGAAGCGGTAATGCGAGAACCGGGAGCCGGGCTCCCATTGGTGAAATTCCGTCAGCCCGACCAGAGGAAACGAGTACAGGGATGAAAATCCCCAAGCTCCGTTGAAATAATCCTCTCCGCCGGTGCCGTGAATCCGGGGCGCGGGTTCGCCGTCAATCCAGATCATCTCATCTCCCTCGTTCCAGCCTCCCCACTGATTCTGGAAGACGGAAAGCGTCACCCCGACAAAATGGCCGTCGCCCTGGGTTTCGAGAAACACGTAATTTCCCTCTCCCGAGGTGTTGAACCAACGCGGGTCCCGGCGCGCCTCGCTAAAATCGTTGCTGTAGAAGTTTCCGTGATACCAGCCTTGACAGGGGGCGCACTGCCGGTACTGGGCATGAAAATAAGCCGTGTCCGCGGCGAGGGAGGGGAGCTTCACCCAATCGATATTCCAGTAAAAATCCGTAATCTCCTGCTTGCCTTCATTGGTCACCGTGATGCGGCCATGACGGGCGAACGGCATCGGAAAGTAGGCGTTCAGCGCTTTGTCCGGCGCGACGGCCACGAGCGCCGAGTGAAAAACTGTGTAGGTGCCGAGCCCCATGCCAAAGAAATCTCCGATGGGTGTCTCGACGCTCGGATCGGCCTCGTTATCCCAATACATACGCAGCACGACTTTCTTCAAGTGGTAGGCTTCGCCCGTGGCCATGGTGATCCAGATGTGGCGAATTTCGGCCGGGCCGGCCTCGGCGAACAGTTCCAGAGTTTCTCCGGCTTTTAAGTGTCGATAGTCTGCATTGGCGCCGCTCCGGTCGTAACTCGAGGTGCGGCGCGATTCATAATCTCCCAGCCTGGTGAGTGCGCCGACTGCAGATTGAGCCGACATGCTTTTCGCCAGCACAAGAAGAGCGAGCAAGAAAATTCGCGCTTTTGACATCGTTCCCTCCTGAATCAATTTGGAGGGAGAACCGCTTGTTCTCCCTCCAAGGATTTTCTCTTTCCCGACACCCGATCGCTCGGCCTTGCCTGCCCCGATTTCATCCCCCGGATCATTTCGAAAATATATTGGCAAACCGGAGCTTGTGTCAATAGCGTCCGGCCTCATCTTTTTTCTTGCAGGAACACGTAAACTCCCTTCTTGTTCGATGTGACGATGTCGAGGAGCCCGTCCCCATTCAAATCGACAATCTGGAAATGGAGGCCGACGCCGCTGTCTGAGTCGATGTCGTGGCGGATCCACGTTGGCTTGCCGGCCTCTCGTCGGAACTCAAACCAGCAGATGACCGCAGGGTCGTCGATCCCCTCGTCGCCCTCCCTATGGGCCCAATACCGCTTGCCCGTGACGAGGTCGGGCAGCCCATCGCCGTTTAGATCCGCCAGATGCAGTGCATGGAGCTGTGAGATGTTGTGATCGATCTCATGAGGCTTCCAGCCCTGCGGAGTCTGTTCATACCACCACAGCCCGTAGCGATGTGCGCCGCTGCTAATGACGTCGGCACGGCCGTCCCCATCCACGTCGAGGATGAGCATCTGGGCCGGCGCCTCGAAACCGAGCTTGGCCCGGTGGAATGTCCATGGCATGCGCGCGCGCTCGGCGGGCGCTTCCCACCAACCCTCGGGGCAGACCACGTCATTCCGGCCGTCTCCGTTGATGTCGCCTACGCCAAGGCCGTGAGCGGGACGCGGGTCGTCGGGAGATGCGATAACGCGAATCGGCCATGGCTTCGTCGGGTCAGCGCTGGGGCGGGCAAAAGCCATCCCGTTTTCGGAAACAAAAACCAATTCCTTGCGTCCGTCTTTGTCCACATCGACCCACTCGGGGCTTTCGTTTCCGGTCTTCTCGACGGCCGGAAATTCCTTCCAGGGGCCGCCGCGCTGGCCGGGGTTGCGCAGCCACCGGGTCTTCGCCCCGGGAAAGCCCACCACGATCAGGTCCGTCCAGCCGTCGCGGTCGACGTCCTCGGCGAAGCACAGGAACTCGTCGCTGTAGCCTTCAGGCTTGTACTCTTTCGCGTCGCCCAGCATCGGCTGAGGCTTCCAGTCGGGTCCCAGATAAAGGATATTCCCGGTGGCGATATCAAGCCGGCCGTCGCGGTTGAAGTCCGCCACGGCCAGGCCCTCGCTCCGGAACGCGCCGTCCACCTTGATGCGGCGAAAGGTCGCGGGCGCAGCGGCCGTGGCATTCGGGTCGATCCCCTGGAGGATGGCTGCCGCGGCTTTGCGCTGATCAGGCTCTGTGACAACAGCCATAACTTTCTCGAGCGCGGCCCGAGCGTGTTCGCGGCGGATTCCCGCGAGACTGGAAGCGATCGTGGTTACGGCTTGCGCCGCCTCGGCGCGCGTGGACGGGTCTTCGAGCATCGCAAGGGCGAGTTCGATCGCCGTCGGGTCGGCCATTTTAGCCAGGCCTGCGAGTACGGCCCATCTTTCCTCGGGCCGGGCCAGGGGCACGATCTTTTTAAGCGCGTTTATACGTTCGGCTGTGCTGAAACGAACGTTGTCCGGGTCGAGCGACAGGCGGATATACCCGCGAACGGCTTGGACACGCCGGCTTACGTCGGCGGAGTTTTTCGCCAGATTGAGCAGGTCCGGCATGAGCTCTGGATCGTGTGCGTCGCAAAGGGCGAGCGCGGCGGCCTCGCGCAGACTTTGGTCCGGATCGCTCAAGGAGGTGCGAATGGCGGTGCGAATGCGTTCGTCCGATATCACACTTCCGGCCTGAAGCAATGCGGCGCGCGTCTTGGGAGAGGCGTCCGCGAGCCCGTCAATGATCGGGCTTGCCTCTACGCGGATACCAAGGCCCTGAAGTCGGAGGCAAGCGGCGCTCAAGGCTTCTCGCGCCTTTTCCAGATCGGCTTGATCCTTAGCGTCTGCGACCAAACGCACGAGAGCAGGAATGTGTGTCATGTCCGCTAATTGCCCGAGCGCGAGGAACGCGGCCCCGCGCACGGGCTCTAAATTCTCCCTCGCGACAGCGGCCAGGCTCGCTACCGCGTCTTTGTCGCCGCGGCCGGCCAGGGCCCGCGCTGCCTCCACCCGCGCAGTCGCTTGGCCACTGGTCAGCTGCGTCACTAAAGCGCGGGTGACGTCTCCGCGCCGCAAGACAAGAAGAGCATGGCGGCCCGCTTTCATTTCCGTGTCGTCGTTCGAGCCGGACGCCTCCAAGAGCAAGGCCACGGCGGTAGCGTCACCGAGCTCGCCCAACCCAGTTAAGGCCGCGATGCACACTCCCTTATCAAGACTCTTGACCATGGCTGCGAGCGATGGCGCCGCGGCCGGGTCGCCCCGTTGGCGCAGCGCTTCGATCAGGGCGATCTTCATCGGGGGGACTGCTTTGGGAAGCGATTCGCACAGGACCCTTGTGAGCTCCGGAAAACTGAGGCTCCGGGCCATCTCGAGCGCGGCCATCTGCGCAGGACCATCGTTCCCTTGGATAGCCGTCTTCACGAGCTCGAGGGCGCGGGTTCGATCTGCGCTTGCGATGAGGCCGCGGTATGCTGCTGTCCGGATAAAGTCAGGCGCAGGCACCGCCAAGATTTTTTCGAAGACGGTGTAAGCCGCATCCCGACGGCCTTCCGTGAGGTCCTGATTGGCGGCTGCAAGAAGCGCATCCACAATTGCGTTATGCAGCCTGGCCTCACTTTTCCTCGGCAGCGCGTCAAGCAGCGCGCGGGTCGCCGGCGAGCCGCCGATGCGTCCGAGCGCCGCTGCCGCCGCGCAAGCCACGCTGAGATCGGCTTCGACGAGAAACCGGTTGAGCGCGGGAACCGCCCGCGCCTCACGGCGCCTGCCGAGCGAATGAATGATCCCCGCTCTGGTCAGTCCGCTCGTCTTGTCCAGGGCCTCGACCAGGGCCAGGCCGGCCTCTGGCGCCGGCATGGACTCCAGCGCGTAGCGGGCGGAGTGGGAGAGATCCTTATCAACTAGAAGCCCGGCTAGCACCGGCACTGCCCGGGCCGTACCGATGCGCTTGAGCTCCGCGCAGGCCGCGTCTTTCTCCTGAAGCGCGGCGTTGGATTTAAGAATGTCGATCAGTCCCTGCTCGTCCGAGGATCGGGCCGCCGTGAGTGCTGGGACGAAGTGGAACGTAAGAACCGCCACGAAGCCGCAAACGAGGGCTATCCCCAGGACCAAAGTTTTTATGATGTTCGTTTTCATGTCGGCTCTCCCTTCAGACGCCCCAGGGTGCGCGTTGGGCGATCGACAGCATCCGATTGGCCTCGTCATCGCCGATGAATTCTTCCCGCTGCGGGTCCCACTTGAGCGTCCGCCCAAGCTGCTTTACGACCCCGCCCAGGAGCAGCGCGCTGGCCGCCCGGTGGGCGATGTCGGCGTCCGAGATCGGCCGCTTCCTTGTACGGACGCATTCCAGGAAATTTCCCGAATGGCTGTCGCTCCGGTAGAGATGCACTTCGCCCGGCCGCAGCGGCTCGCGCACGATCCGGGCCGGGTAAGAAATGATGGCGTTGCGGTCAACGGCGATCCGGCCTTCGCTACCGACGAAGACGGCGCCTCCCTCGCCGCCTATGGGCTCGCCGGCATAAGCCTTCCCATAGACGGTGACGCCGTTCGCGTACCTGTAATTCGAGCAGCCGTCCTGCATGAAGAGCTCGACCGGGCCCGTATCGTCGGCGCCCGCGGCCCACTGAATGAAGTCGTAGTGATGCTGCCCCCAATTGAGCTCGCCGATATCGAAGCGGTGCGCCCCCGTGTTGCCGTCGTAGGGGAGTTCAGGCGCCGGCCCCAGGTAGAGGTCCCAGTCGAGATCGTCGGGAATCGGCAGGGCCGGCCCGAACCGTTTCGGCCAGGCGATCGCGCCGCCGTCGCGGTAGGCGAAGATTTCCTTAAGCTTGCCGATCCGTCCGCTGCGGACGTATTCGCCGGCGCGGCGGAAGAAGCCGCTGTATTCGCTGCGCTGTTGGGTGCCGGCCTGATAAACCCGGCCGTAGCGCCTGACCGCGGCCAGGACGGCCTGGCTCTCGCGGACCGTGACCGCCGTCGGCTTCTCGCAGTAGATGTCTTTGCCCGCTTGCGCCGCCATGACCGCCGTCACGGCGTGCCAATGTGCGGGTGTGGCGATGAGAACGGCGTCGATGTCGGCGCGGTCGAGGACGTTTCGAAAGTCCACGTACGCCTCGCAGGACCGGTAATTTCCCCTGCCGAAGACTTCGGCATAGTGCTGGTTGACTCGGAATTGAGCGCGCTCGCGGCGATCGCGCCAGACATCACAGACCGCAAGCACCTGGACGTCCTCGCGCGCCGTGTAACCGCCGGTGAGATAGGTCCAGGCGCCGCCCAGAAGATGGCCGCCGCCCTGGGTGCCAACGCCGATAAATCCCATCGTGATGCGCTCGCTCGGCGCGGTGGCGCCGTTCAGGCCCAAGGCCGAAGCCGGGATGATGGAAGGTGCGGCGAGTGCGGCCCCTAGGACGCCAGCGCCTCGACGCAGAAATTGCCGACGTGTCAAAGTCCTTCTTTGTCTCATGTGATATCCCTCGCTGGGTTGATTATAAGATGAAATCCTCACGCTTTGCCATATCTAGTGTCCCGTCTCGTAAATCTCTTTCCAAAGTCCTCTGCAGAGACGGGACACTTCCAGGGGGGAGTCAAGCTCCCCCCTCGGCGCTTCGCTCCGCTCCGCTGACCCCCTGAGGGGAACGACGCCGTCCCCCTCAAACTCCCCCGCGGTGGTGCGTCTTTATAGATCATCCTGAAGTCAAGTTATTTGTGAGACGCACCACTAGAGAGAAATATCGAATCTTACGAAGGAATCTCCAGGCCCGTCCGGTCATGGAGCGACCCCGGCTCCCGAGATATCTTTGACATCAACGGCCGGGCGGAGATATCATTCCATCGCGAAGCGAAGCTTCACTTTCGAACTCGAGGAGGGCACGACAATGGCAAAGATCGCGATGATTGGCGCGGGAAGTTTGGTGTTCTGCAAAACGCTCATGGCGGACATGCTCGCGACACCGGCGCTTGCGGGTAGCGAATACCGCCTGATGGCGCTGACTCGAACGCGGCTTGACAAGATGCACGCCTTCGTCCGGCGCATGATCAGGGACAACGGCGTGGACGCGGCGGCGGTCGCCACGACCGACCGGCGCGAAGCGCTCCGCGGCGCGGACTACGTTGTCGTGATGATCCAGGCGGGCGGCGTCGCCGAGTTCCGCCAGGACTACGAGATCCCGCTTAAGTACGGTGTCGACCAGTGCATCGGCGATACGATGGGACCGGGCGGCGTCTTCCGGGCGCTGCGGCACATCCCGGCGCTGCTCGAGATCGCACGGGACATGCAGGAGCTCTGTCCTAACGCCATCCTGCTCAACTACGCCAACCCGATGGCCATGTGCTGCTGGGCTCTGGGTCGCGTGCCCGGCCTCCAGTTCGTCGGCCTCTGCCACGGCGTTCAGACGACGATGGACCTCGTCGCAAGCTACGTGGCTGTCCCGAAGAACGAGATCGATTTTGTCGCCGCTGGCATCAACCATATGGCCTGGTTCCTCAAGCTCGAGCACCGAGGCCGCGACCTCTATTCGGCGCTTAAAAAGAACTTCGAGAAGCCCGGCTTTTATGTCAACGAAAAAGTCCGGGGCGAAGTTATGCGGCATTTCGGGTACTTCATGACCGAGAGCACCGGCCACCTTTCCGAGTACCTCCCGTACTTCCGCAAGAATCGGAAGGCGCTCGACTTGTACTGCGACGAGCCCGCGTTCGGCGGCGAGAGCGGCGCCTATTACAAATACTGTGCGATGCTCGCCGAGAAGTTCGCCAAGACCGACCCCCTGTCCATCGAGTCCACCGAGCTTGGTCCGCGAAGCGCCGAGTACTGCTCGCACATTATTGAAGCCAAGGAGACCGGGAATGTTTTCCGCCTCAACGGCAATGTCCGCAACGACGGTTACATCATGAACCTGCCGGCGGGCTGCTGCGTCGAGGTGCCCATCTACGTGGACCGGACCGGCCTGCACCCGACGGTCGTCGGCAGCCTCCCGCCGCAGTGTGCCGCTCTCAACATGACGAACGTCCTCGTCCAGGGCCTCACGGTCGAGGCCAGTTTTTCGGGCGACCCGGAACTTGTCATGCAGGCCGTGGCGCTCGACCCGTTGACGGCCTCCGTGCTCACTTTGAAAGAGATCCGTGACATGGTGGCCGAGATGCTCACGGCCGAGGCACGGTGGCTGCCGCAGTTCGCGGGGAAGAAGCTACGGCCGGTCCCAACGATCGTGATTCCGAAGGACGTCAAACGCCAGGAAGTCCCGCTCGACCCGGCGCTGGCCATTGCGAACAGGTTCACGAAGCTCGCCCGGGCGTAGCGGGGAAAAGAGCGTCTCCGTTAGAGGACGCTAACAAAAATAGCCCACGTTTTGAGGGCGGCGTGGACGAGGCTGGCATCTTTCATAAGATCCCGCGGATCGACGACTCGCGGCTGGCCGAGTTCTTCGGCCGGGAAGTCCTGGCCGATCTTGTCCGCAAGGAGCTTCTGAGCCCCGAATGGACGGAGCGAATCCTCTCTTGGCGGCACACGGGGTTTTCGGTCCACAGCCTGGCGAGCCTTGGGCCCTTAGCCCTGCGCATGGTCGAGGACAAGCTCCGGCGCAACCCCTCCAAGGGCTGGGCCGAGATGATCCGCAAGGTTTATGAAGTCGACCCGATGCTCTGCCCGAGAAGTTCTGATGGCCGCCGAGGCCTCGACTGAGTATCTTTCGTGATCTTCTCTGGCCCGGGAGGAGAGGTCTGGGCGATTTCCGGAGTTCTTGAGCTTGTCCGCGGCTTCCCGGCCCGCCTTCCGCGATTTTTGGCTCAACTTGACATCCCTGCACATCACGTTTTATCATCGCTGACGATGGGACGAGGGAAAATCGGCGCATGAACGCTCATTCAGTCGGCGCAGCGGAAAACGAAATGCTTATTTTTTATATTCAACGATTTGCGGCACCACTGAAGTCGTGCCCTGATACATCAGTTCGAATTGGGTCTAACAAATTCCGACAATTTCCTGAGTCTCATGGCTGGATCGCTGGCGACCATCTGCCGCAGCCAGCCCAGATGTCCATACCCGTAGATCACCAGTACACGTTCATTCGGAGATTCGACTATTTTGGCTATATTGTTGTAAATGCGAATGTTCCGCTGATACCAGCTGGCCAGCAGGTCCGGTCCGGCATAGTCGCCCGGTTCTCCCAGGCGGGCTTCGCGGAAGTAGAATCCGACGTCCTGCGCGACCCGCTTATCGTCGTTCATATAAAGCAGCGTTTCGAGCACGCTGTGCGAATGAAGGTAGGCATCCTGCTGCTTGACCATCTCGCCGATTTCGGCCATTATCTGGTCCATGATCGGCGACTGCCCCTTGGCCTTGGCGAAATTGATCACTCGCTGCCAGGGGAAATCGCCGTCGATGTCCACCGGGTAGATGGCCTTCATCCCGAGTTCCTTCGCCAGCCGGAAGCCGATCTGGTCAATCTCGTTGGGCGACAGCGTGTACTTGCCGGCCAGGTAGTCGGCGTACTGCTTCGGGCGGCGGTCCTCGTACACCGTGGATTCGATGGCGATCTTCGTCGGCCGAAATCGCTTCATTGCTTCGAGCAGCTCGCCGATTTCGGCCTGCCGCTTGGGCGAGAGCACATCATCCGCCTTCATATTGAAGATGTCATGACCCGGATTGGCCATGTGATAGGTACCGAGGATCAGTATTTCGGCACGTTGCGGCGGAGCGGTTTGGGCAATGGCGGTTACTGACAATGCGGCGGCAAGAAACACGAATGCAGCCAGGCCTGGCGAGGCCAGGACGAAAAGGGATTTTCTCATCGTGTCAGTCCTCCATGTCGGATTTCAATAGAATATACGATCCGGACCGACGAAAAGTTGCCTCAGCCCCGGATGACCTGCGACGACCGCCAGCCGTGGTATTCGGGAAGAGCGACCCGGAACTTGTCATGCAGGCCGTGGCGCTCGACCCGTTGACGGCCTCCGTGCTCACTTTGAAAGAGATCCGTGACATGGTGGCCGAGATGCTCACGGCCGAGGCACGGTGGCTGCCGCAGTTCGCGGGGAAGAAGCTACGGCCGGTCCCAACGATCGTGATTCCGAAGGACGTCAAACGCCAGGAAGTCCCGCTCGACCCGGCGCTGGCCATTGCGAACAGGTTCACGAAGCTCGCCCGGGCGTAGCCGGGAAAAGCGCAGCTTCGCTAGAGGACACCAACAAAAATAGGCCACGTTTTGGATTCTTCCAAAATGCTCCGAGGGTTTTGTGTTTGCGGAGCCCTTTAGAAATTGATTCTCAGTCCGACCCCAAGGGAGAAGCCGCTCAGGTCAATCTTTAGCTCATGGATGTTGTTAATGATATCATTTGAGGCAGGCGTGTCCTTCCGGGTCACAAAATCCGGATATATATTTCCATGATAGTGATAATCTTCCACCCAAAAGCGAATATCAGATTCTTTAAACGTCCCGGGCACGTTGTCCTGAACGTAATCTGCACTCAGTTCTCCCCTCAAACCCGAAACCGTCGCATACCAGCCCCTGGCAGCGACAAAAATTCCCAAATTCTTTGTCAGCGGCACGTCGAGGCCGAGGCTCCCCTGGAACCCGATCGTTCCCTTCATTTTATAATCAGCCGTCGCCGTCCCATGATTCGTGACCGTTGGCCGCATCTCGACATTGTAGTCCTTGAAATCGAATGATGTCAGATAATATCCCACGCCGCCGCTCAACGATAAGTTCAGCTTCGACCCCAATGGACACAGATAATGAATATTCAATGTCAGCGGCACGAAGCCGATCGTCCGCGCATAGGTGATATCATTGCGTATCGTGTTATTGCCATATTCATAATGAAGCTTGTCTTCCTTGCTGACCCGGAAGAATCCTCCACCCAGGCCGATGCCGAGTCTATCGGTGATGAGATAAACAGCCTCCAGGCTGAAATTCATACCCAGGTGCATGCTTTCGAACCGGCCCGAAACATTGCTATTGTCCACATAAAAATAATCGCTTAATCCCTCCATGACTGAATTCAGCTCGCCTACGGAAAAATACGAGACGCCGCCGCTCAATCTTAATGAGAAATGGGAAATCGAAGATTGCGAGAATCCAAAACCTGCCATAACGCCGATCGAAAGCAGGAGAGCGAATGGTCTTTTCATGGCATACCTCCTTTCCGTATAATGAACCTATCACAATTATCCCCCGCCGCAAAGAAATTATGTTAAAAATTTTAATTCCATCTTGACGAATCCTATCAGTATATTTTATGATTTTCAATGATTTCTACTGATATGAAGCGGACCATTACTCGCAGAGCATTCTTACGGGCGAGCGTCGCGGGCGGCGCGGGGGCCATTGTGGCGTGGCCCATGTTTGCGCGGATCGCAGCGGTAGCCGATGTGGAACCCGGCGTCTGCTTGACTATCTGCAATCACTGGAGCTACATCGGGATTGGCTGGCAGTTGGGGATCGAGTCTTGCGTGCTCTCCGTTACCGATGCGATCGAAATGGCCGATCGGCCGCCGCACGTAAAGACATGCATCAACCTCGACGCGCGGGCCTACGAGTTCATGGCGGAGAAATTCCCCGAGGTGACGGAGCGGCTGAAGAAACACCTCACGGCGGGCCAGGTCGAGTTGATCGGCGGCACCTACGGCCAGCCGATGGGCACCACGATCAGCGGCGAGTCGAACATCCGTCAGATCGTCATGGGACGGGACGTGATCCGCAAGGCCCTCGGCTATTCGATGGTCACGTTTCTCGAAGAGGAAGAGTTCACCCATCCACAGATTCCCCAAATCGCCAAGCTGGCCGGCTTCCGGTACGCCAGCCTGGCGCAACTCGACACCTGGGGCCGAGCCGGCTGCCCGCGAACGGACGTCAACGCGCTGGGGTGGAAGGGGATTGACGGAACGGTCATCCCGTCTGTTCCCAAGAACGCTCTATTCGGCTATTCGCCTGACTTGAAAAAGCTCGCGGCCTCCGCCGAGTTCCAGAAGCTCGCAGGGCTCGGCAAGCCGTTGATATTCGCCTGGGAGGAGTTCGGCTGGGAATCACCCGAGCAGCCTGCGTACCTCACCGCGCCGGCCAAGTACCGTGCGCTGGAACAGGTGGAGTTTGTCACGATCAAGGAGTACCTCGACAAATACGGTTCTCAGGGGAAAGAAACCGTTTACTTCCCGATGGATGCGTGGAACAAATCGCTCACCTGGGGCCTGGGAGGAGATCAGGTTCGAATCCTCGACCGCAAGGTCGATGGCCTCCTCCTGGCGGCGGAGCTGTTCGACGCGATCGCCGCCGCGCACGGCCACACTTCGCAAGCGGCAGCGCTCGACAAGGCGTGGCGCGACCTGTTGGCCTCCCAAAGCCACGACGTGGGCCTTTGCGAATATTCCCGCTGGCAGGGCGACCGGATGGCGCCGTTCGATCGCATCGAGGACTTCCATAATTTCACATGGGGCGCGATCGGTTACAACCACCTCGATGCTGCCCAAAAGCAAGGAGACGCAGTTCATAATGCTGCCCTGGCTTACCTGAGCAGCCGCGTCAACACCCTCAATAACCGCCACGGAGAGCTGGCGGCCTTGGTGTTCAATCCGCACGCTTGGCCGCGAACCGATCTCGTGGCGACACGGCGCATCCATCCTGTGCCGCCGCAGAGCCGCGCCGTGGTGGTCAAAGACCGAGCCGGCCGCATCATCCCTTCCCAGGTGGCCAAGAGCACCAAGGATTCGGATGGCAACCTCGTCGTGGCCGAATTGGCCTTCCTTGCTCGGGAGGTGCCTTCAGCCGGATACGATACCTATTATCTTCAGTTCTCATCCGAGGCCGCTCCCTCGGCTGAGACCGATCTCCGGGTGGATGAGTCGCAGCTGACTATGGAAAACGAGTTTCTGCGCGTCCGCTTGGACCCGGCGACTGGCGGCGTCGCCAGCCTCGTGGCCAAACCATCCGGCGAAGAGATGCTCAACTCGGCCCGCGGGGCCTTTCCCCACTTCACGGGTCGGCCGAACCCGAACCTGTCGACACGACCCAACCCGCCGGCTTTCTTCGACAGCGGAGCATCCAAAGCAAAAATCGACTGGATCGCCCAGGGACCGCTATGGTATACGCTCCGGGCCCAGCACGCCTGGCAGTATCTCAACTTCGAGACCCGGGTCACTCTGGCAGCGGGGTCGCCGTACTTGGACGTGACGAGCCGCATCCTGGCCCTGGTGCCGCCTCAATCCGACGTCTCTCCGCCGGACATCAAGGAGGGCTACTGGTTTTCCTTTGTTCCGAACTTTTCCGTGACTAAAGTGCTGCGAGATTTCCCGTTTGGCGTCGAGGAGACGAAGAATCCGGCCTTCCATGCGCTGACGTTCGTGGACCTGCTCGGCCAGGACAGGGGACTCCTCGTCTTACACGCCGGTACGCAATACTTCCGGCAAGAGGCCTTGGGCCAAGTCTCGAATTTGGTGATGCGGGAGTGGGAATCGTATTTCTCGCATGAATACGGCTGGCCGATCTATGCAGAGTACCGGCATGGCCTGCTGCCGCACGGAGCGAAGCTGGACAATGCCGATCGGATGCGCGCCGCGGCGGCTTTCGCAAGGCCATTAGCCTGTGTGCTGCAGAAACCCGGGTCAGGCGATCTTCAGAAGTCTGCGGGCTTTTTGAGCGCGTCGCCACCCGGGATTCAGCTCTCGGCGTTCCGGAAGAAGCTTGAGGGCGGTTATGAACTGCGCCTGGTGGAAACCGAAGGCCGCCGGACAAGCGGGAGCGTCGCGATTCGCCTTCCCGTAAGCCGGGCGGCCGCGACCGACCTGCTCGGAAGCCGGCTGGCCGACGCCAGAATCCAGAAAGGTCAGTTGGCGATCGTCGCCGATCCGTGGAAGATTCTCACCTTCCACCTGGAGTCGCAGGGGCGCTGAGCTGGTGGCCGGAAGGTTATATCAGGATTCAGGATCGTTATTGTAATTCACTTCCCCCAGCTTCTAAGATCATATGACGCTGCGGCTGCTGATATCAATTTTGGTTGACATAAATCGCACTTTGGGTTTATTTAAGGAAAGCTGAAAATGCGCGGGACATACCCTTTCTTTAGCCTCTCCAGTAGGCGGGGAAAAAGAGAAGAGGGTTAAGGAGAAGGTAGCCATGAAATTCTTCACTAAAAAAAGAGTCTGGTTGGGGATCGCCGTCCTCATCCTCGCGCTCGTCGCTTATGTCGGCTATACGAAGCGGGAGTACATCCAGCAGTTTCCCATCGGCTGCGGGGCCAAGGCGCAGCTTCTCTGCTCCGGGATTTTCATTTCCGGACGCGACGAAGCTTCTGTTTTAAGCGAAGACGTTGCCTTCCACCCTTTGTTCAAAAGGTTGAAACCGAAGATCGACTACAAAGAAAAGAGCGTCACGGTTTCCCTGTTGGGACTCGGCCTCTTCAAGAAGAAGGCGATCTATCACAACCGGCTGGGCGCCATCCTCATTCAAAACGTTCCGCAGGACACGATCCTCGGCTGGAAGGTGAGCATTCCAGCGCCCGAACCGGCGAACCCGGAAACCGTTCCCTGGCCGACCGGCGACCTCCTGCCGAGCGACCCCCTTCCTGCGAATGTCGACCAGGCCAAGCTCAATGCCGCCCTGGATAAGGTTTTTTCCGAGCCGGACCCCAAACATCTCAAACGGACACGAGCCGCTCTCGTCGTTTATGACGGCCGTATCCTGGCCGAGCGTTATGCGCCTGGCATCCACAAGGATACCCGGCTCATCAGCTGGTCGATAGCCAAGAGCTTTACAAATGCCCTGGTCGGAATTCTTGTCGGGCAGGGCAGGCTGAACATCAAAGACCCTGCACCCGTTACCGAATGGCGGTCTCCAAATGATCCCCGCCATGCGATCACGACCGACCAGCTCCTTCGAATGAGCAGCGGGCTCGAATGGTACGAGGCCTATGCCGAACATCCCGTCTCCGACGTCAATATCATGTTGTTCACCAAGCCCGATATGGCTGGCTTCGCCGCGGCAAAACCACTCGCCGCCCCGCCTGATACGAAATGGGAATATTCGACCGGGACGACAATGATTATCAACAGGATCATCCGGCAGGCCATCGGCAATCAGGAAGAATATTGGGCCTTTCCGCGGCGGGAGCTTTTCAACAAGATCGGTATGCGGAGCGCGGTCATCGAATCCGACGCTTCGGGGACGTTCACGGCCGGCTCCGGCATTTACGTCTGCGCCCGCGATTACGCCCGGTTTGGGCTGCTCTATCTTCAGGACGGAGTCTGGCAAGGGGAGAGGATTCTCCCCGAAGGCTGGGTGCTTTATACGACGAGCGCGACTCCGACGATTAAAGGGGGTGACTACGGCGCCCAGTTTTGGCTGAACAAAGGAGATCCCAACGATCCGGCCAAGCGTCCCTATCCCAAGCTGCCTCCGGACGTGTTCTTGGCGGAAGGCTATCAAGGACAGATGGTTGCGATTATCCCCTCGTACAAGCTCGTCGCAGTCCGCCTGGGAATGACATTCGACGACCGTTGGGGAATGGCGGAATTCCTGGATGAGGTTTTGAGCGCGATCTCAGAACAATAAAAATGCTTGGAAAATTGATATAGCTGACTTTCCAGATGAACCTTTTGCTATTTTGAGGCGTCTTTCTCCAGTTTCTTTTTGAGCTTATCAACGGCCGCCTGGGCTTCCGCCTTGATATCGTTGAATTCGAGCAGGGATTGGGCGAATTCGAGCGCGCCGGGGCAGGCGAAATTTGGCAGCATGCCCAAGACAAGCTTTTTTTCTTCGGGCCGGTCCGCTAAGCCATAGGCTAGCTTCAAGTCCTTAACCGCCGCTTCGGGAGCGCGGTATTTCTCGAGGCCGATCATTCGGATATAAGCTTGCAGCGTCAATATTTCGTGGACATCGTTTTTTGTCGTCTCGTTGATCTGGAGTACATCATCTTTGGCCGTGGCCGTCGGCCACATGGCAAGGGCCCGCACCGCCGCATCGACAACCTCGGCGTTGGGATCGGTCAGAGCCTCGCGGAGCAGGGGGAGTGCACTGTCGTCTCCGATTCTCCCGAGGACGTAGAAGAGCAGGCATTTATTTTTTATGTTTGTCTCTTTTTCCAGTTTCGCCTTGATGGCTCCCGAGCGCGCCAAGGGATTGGATATTTTTTTGGCAAGCGCGGCTACCGTATTTTCGAGCTCGACCTGCTCCTGCTCATTTTCGGTCTTAAGCAGCAGGTCGAGAAGCCCGGGGATATCCGAAGGCGTGCCGATGACCTTGAGCGCCCGCAGCGAATCCCGGCGAATCTTGGCGGGGGGCGAGCCTATTTGCTTAACGAGCATGCTTTTGGCGGCGAAGATCTGGCGCTCTCCGATGCTCAAGATCAATTCATTGAGAACGTCGTCGGCCGGCTGCTTTGCCATGGCCGACAGCACAGCCTCATCGATCTCACGGCCTTTGAGCCCCCAGAGGCTGGAGCGCGCGGTGTCCTGTTCCTTTCCACTGGATTTGGCTGCGGACCCAGCCAGAAATTCGACCGTGGATGCATCGCCCACTTTTTCCAGCGCTTTCAACCCGGCGACGCGGACGGCCTGTTGAGCGCTCTGGGCGGCCTGAAGGATTGTCAAGAGGACCGCTTCTTTCGGATATTCTGCGAGGACTGCCAGAAGCTGGATCTGGCTCGCTTCCGGAAGCTTGGGCAGAAGCGCGCAGACCGAAGCGATGTTTGAAGCATTAAAAACGGTTTTGACCGTGCCGATGGCCGGCATATACATATTCTGGTCGGTGGCTTCCAGCGCAGAAAGGATTGTTTTCGCGGCTTGATCTCCAGCTGTGGCGATTTTTCCGCTCATCGCCGCGCGGCGGAGCTCGGCCGGAAGTTTGAACCCGAGCAATTGATTATATATTCCAGATGCGGCATCCGTGCTATTGAGAACCCTAAAATCCTCGGCGCATATTAGGAGGGCGGACGCGATTTGAGCCTGAAGATCGGGCTTGGCTTTTCCCAGGGCTGCCGAGAGCAGGCCCGTGGCGTCTTTCCCTCCGATTCGGCCGAGCGACGTCACGGCCGCCGAAGCGATGTCTTTTTTCGAATCCAAGATCAATGCACCGAGCGCCGAGACCGCCGCCCGCGTTTTTCTTTGTCCCAGTGAGGAAATGATACCGAGTTGCATATCGCCTTTTGTGTTTGCCAGGGCTTTGAGCAAGGCTTTGTCGGCGGCCTCTCCCGGAATTTTTTCAAGGGCGTAGCGGGCCATATCCGACGTGTCTTTTTGGGGCAGCAATTTTTCAAGAACCGGGACGGATTTTTCGCTTCCGATGATGCGCAATTGGCGGCAGACGGTCATCTTGGCAGCCGGAGTCGCTTGCGAATCGAGAAAAGCCAGGAGCTTTTCTTCGCAGGTCTGCCTGGATTCAGGGATGTCCTTCACGGAATGGACGTAGTTTCTGAGGTCCCATAGAACACCTTCATTCTGTCCGTATTCATAAGAGGCCAGCCGCTTGAGGATATCATCCAGGTTGAGCGGGCTTGAGGCTTGCGGCGTTTGGGGCACCGGCGTCGCTGTTGACATAACCGGAAAAAGCAGGCAGATACCCAGGAGCATGATTCCGAAGAGCTTTATTCTTTGATTCGACATGTTCGCACCTTTGATCATTGGTCGATTCTCCTACGCGGGAAGCTGCCAAGGCTTTCGATATGCACGGCTGAGCAAACGGGTGGCTTCGGGGTCGCCGATGATCGTTTCTGTGGCCGGGTCCCAGCGGATCTTCCGGCCTGTTTCAATGGCGATGACGCCGAGATGCCCGACGCTCGCCGACCTGTGGGCGACTTCGCAGGGCGTGATCGTGAGCGCTCTGGATCTGACGCAGTCCAGGAAGTTTTGGTAGTGGTCCCGGCTTTTATAGAGGCGGATCTCATTGGGCCCGATGACTTCGCTCGCAAGGTTGGCGGGCTGCGTCTCCAATCCGCCGCGGTCGACCCAAATCCAACCGTATTCGCCGATCCATTTCGTCCCGCCCTGAATTTCGGGGTAGCCGCCGGCGAGAATAATGGGCGTTCCATCGGCATACTTGGCTTCGACCCAGTAGCGCATGGCGCTGTTATAGATTCCGCTTGTCGGGTATTCGCCGCGGCCCTGAATCTCGACAGGGCCTATGTAATCAAAGCCAAGCCCCCAGTGGGCGATGTCCAGATGATGTCCGATCCAATCCATCAACTGGCCGCCGCCGAAATCCATATTCCAGCGCCAGTTCATATGGACGCGGGCTTTACAGTAGGGTATGTAGGGCGCGGGCCCGACCCAAAAATCATAATCGAGCTCCGGGGGCGGCGATTCGATGTTCCATTGGCCGAAGGTCCGGGCGAAATCATAATGGCCTTCGGGCAAGCCGACCTCAACTCTCAGGATCTTCCCGATCCGTCCGTTGCGGACGAGCTCCGAGGCCTGGTGGAAATTGGCGACGGAGCGCTGCCAGCTTCCCGTCTGCCAGACTCGGCCGTATCGCCTCATGCCATCGCAGAGGGCACGGCCTTCGGCCAGGCTGTGGGTGAGGGGCTTTTCGCCGTAGATGTCGAGGCCGGCGCGGGCTGCGGCAATGGACAGGATGGCGTGCCAGTGGTCGGGCACGGCGATCGACACGGCATCAAGGTCCTTGCGCGCGTAGAGCTCGCGGAAATCGTGGTAGGTCGCGCAAGCGTTGTTCCCGTAGTGTTCGTTGACCATGTCCTGCACCTGTTTGAGATGGACTTTGTCGATATCGCAGACCGCGACCCACTGGACTTCGTCCTTTTCCATGAACGCTTGCATATTAGGAATGCCCATCATGCCGAAGCCGATGCCGGCCATGACGATACGATTGCTGGGGGCGACGGAGCCCGATTTTCCGAGAGCCGAGGCTCGGACGATCGTGGGAAATCCTGCGACCCCGGCGATCGCGGCTGGAATCGTTTTGAGGAAATCCCTGCGGCGGATTTTAGCTGGTTTTTTTGCCATGGTTAGCCTGCCTTTCTTAGACCGGGGCAAAGATCGGGGTCAAACCTACTCATTACGCATTCGTCCCTGGGATACTATTGGAAGGAAACCCTTGCCTAGGGTTTCCTTCCAACACTCGCTTCGCTCGCTGCCATCCTTCCAAGGGGCATATGGCCATGAATTCATAGCTCCGGGATATAATGCCTAAGGAGTAGGTTTGACCCCATTTTATTCTAAATTAGTGGTGTGACGCCAGGGATCGCCACCGGCTCGACCGGCAGCGGGCCGAAGTTGTACTTGGGCGGCGTGAGGTCGAGCTTGGAGCTCGTCATCGCCCATTCCCAGCTGATAGCCCGTCCCGTATAGGCGCTCATCCGGCCCATGATAGCGCACATCGTGCTTTCGGCGACGCGCCGGCCCTCGTTCAGGGGATTTCCGGACCTGATACTGGCGATCAGGTCTACGTGCTCCTGGACATAGGGATTGCGTTCGTCGGCCTCGAACTTCCAGAAGTTCGCGCCATGGATTTCGCCGTAGCCGAAAGCATAACCCTTCGTCCCGACGATCCGTTCCTCGACGCGATCGGCGCAACCGGGAATCTGTCGGCACATGCTCATCACCCGGACGCCGTTCGGATATTCAAACTCCACGGCGAAATGGTCGTAGATGTTCCCGTATTCGGGAGCCGTGCGCTGCTGCCGCCCCCCCATGCCCGTGACCTTGATCGGCAGGGCGCCGAACGCCCAGTTCATGACGTCGATATTGTGGACGTGCTGCTCGACGATGTGGTCACCGGAAAGCCAAGTGAAATAGAGCCAGTTCCGGCACTGCCATTCCATGTCCGACATCTGCGGAGTTTTTTTCACGACCCAGAGATCGCCCTGGTTCCAGTAGCACTGGCCGCCCACGATCTCGCCGATCTCTCCGTCGTGGATGCGCTTCATCAGCTCGAGGTAGCGCTGCTGGTGCCGGCGCTGCGTGCCCGTGACGACGGCCAGCCCCTTTTTTCGGGCAATGTCCGACGAGGCGATGACCGACCGGACGCCCACGGGATCGACGGCGACCGGTTTTTCCATGAAGACATTTTTTCCGGCCTCGATCGCGGCTTTAATGTGGAGAGGCCGGAAACCGGGCGCCGCAGCGGTTACAATCAAATTCACTTCCGGACAGGCCGCGACTTTCAAGTAATTGTCGAAGCCGGTGAAGCATTTATCGGGAGGGACTTTGACCTTGTCCGAATGAGCCTCCCTGATCTTTTTCAGGGAGCTGTCGATGCGATCCTTGAAAAGGTCGCCCATGGCTACGATCTCGACACCGGGTGCGGCATTCAAGCAGTCGATGGCGGCACCCGTCCCTCGGCCGCCGCAGCCGACTACGCCGATGCGGATTGTGTCAGACCCTTGTGCGTGAAGCCCGAGGTTTCCTGGAATCGCGGCGGCTAATGAAGCTCCGACCGATGTTTTGATGAAATCCCTTCTTGTAATGTTCGCTTTCCGAGAAGAATTGCTTTTCATTGATCTCTCCTATCTAAAATCCGGGGTCAAACCTACTCGTTACGCACAATTTTCCAGGGAAGACTGCGTAACGAGTAGGTTTGACCCCATTCTTTACATTCTTTGCGCAAAATGGGTAGCGCGGCATGTTCCCTCCACGCCCGCAGCGAATTGGCCCTTTTCTTGAAGGGTGATAAGCGAGGACGGCGAGGAAATGTGCCGTGACAGGACCCATTTCGCGGTCTCCTCCTTTAAAAATTATCGCACCAGCGGTAGGCGTCGATGACTGCCCGCTCGCCCGCCTTTCCCGGCTGGCTCTGGCCGTGCTCCATGCACAAGACGCCTTGATAGCCCTTCTGGTGCAAGTGTTTAAAGATGTTCTTGTAATTGATCTCGCCCGTTGTGGGCTCTTTCCGGCCTGGATTGTCGCCGAGATGGAAAGAGACAATCTCATCCCAAGCCATATCGATATTCGGGATCAGGTTGCCTTCGGTGATCTGTTGATGATAGATGTCGTTCAGGATTTTGCATGAGGGGCTGTTCACGGAACGACAGATCTCATAAGCCTGCGGGATTTTTGTGAGGAAAAGGCCGGAGTGGTCTCTTGGGTTGAGGGGCTCAAGAACAATAATCAGCCCTGCTGGAGCGCAAACCTCCATACAGAACCTCAGGTTTTCGATGACATTGGCCGTCTGGTAATCCCAGCTCAAGCTTTGATTGTAACGCCCGGGGACGACAAGCGCCCACTTCGTGTTTACGCGCTTGGATGTCTCCACGCCCTCCTGCATCCTTTTTAACAGCATGTCCCTGACGTCCTTGTCCCGCTTCACGAAGCTCTCGACTTTGAAGTCTGCGTAAAGAACAAACGGCCCCAGGTTCATTCCTTTGCGCTCCAGTTCCCTAACGATAGCTTCTTGTTGGGGGACCGGCCGGTCCATTATTCCGTTGTCGAACATGGCCGTGAACCCCTCGTCGGCGGCGAACTTGATTTGGGCGATAGGGTCATCGCCGCTGTGCTGTTTAAATTGCCCGAAGCTCGGGGCGTATTTTAGCTTGAACTTAGCGGGTTTTTGAGAGGCGCCGGCTTGAAAAGATGCGGCCGCGCGACCGGGCCCGGCCAGAGAAAGCGCTGCAGCCGCGCCGATTCCGTTAGCTAAAAATTTCCTGCGATTCACCTCCGTGACACCTCCTTTTTTGGGATAGGTATTGCTTATACCAAGCAGAGGCGAAAATCAACTGGAAATGCGGATTTTTCTTCGAAAGATTAAAAAAAAAGCGCCGAGATTCCCGCTACGACCCCGATCACGACCAGCATGAAGACGCCCGATAGGTTGAAGTAGGCGGTCAGCGGGAACAAATAATAGACTTATAAAGAAACCGGCTAAAAGACAGGGCCGAATTCTTCGCAACATTTTTTCTCCCGATGCCTTGAGATTCTTTCCTTAATCAGAATCTATCAGAAGCTCCAATTTTATACCACAGTCATCCACCCAATTCCATACCGATCTCCGAAAAAGTCATTGACACGATTTTTCCGCTAGTTTATTATCTTTTTGCACAGGGAAACATGACCTAAAATTAAAAGCTCTGGCTAGGGGGAGCTATGGAAGAGAGAAAAGTTCTTGACTCTTGGAAGGAGATTTCCGCCTACCTCAGGCGTTCTGAAAGAACCTGCCGCCGCTGGGAAGGGAAACTCGGCCTGCCCATTCACCGCTTGGACGGGACACCCAAAGCCCGGGTCTTTACGTACACGGATGAGCTTGATCGCTGGATGGCCGAGAAACCATTTTTAGCGGAAGTCCCGGCCGACGGAGTCGAAACAGGGAAACGCAAAAAAGCGAGGTGGCTGTTCATTTCGGCAGGCTCCTTGATCGGCTTGGCCGCAATTGCCGTCGTCGTCTCGCGAGTGATTCTCATGAAGCCTGTTGCTATTCCCGCCAAAAAGCTCTACCTTGCCGTTCTCGATTTTGATAATCCCGCAGGAGACGAAGGCCTTGAGGCCTGGAAGGCTTCGCTCCCCGATTTGATCGTCGCGGACTTGACGCAGTCGAGGCTGATTAACGTGGAAAGCTTTGCTCTTGATAGCAAGAATGATTCCATCGAGAAGCTTATCAAAACGGCAGAGAAGGCCGGGGTTGATTACACCGCCGGCGGGAGCCTGGCAAAGGCCGGAGAGAATATCGTCATCACCGTCCAGGTGCAAAAACTGAAGACGAAAGAGATGAGCAAGCCGATCCAGGCGGTCTGCCGCGATGAGAATGACATCATGGCCAAAGTGGACTCATTGACCAGAGAGATCAAACTGGCCATGGCGCTCTCTCCTCGACAGGTATCTCGCGACGTCGATGACGATGTGGTCAAAGTCACGTCCAATTCCCCTCAAGCCTTTAAACTCTTCAGCCAGGGGATGCGAATCCAGAAGCCTGTCGAGACCTCCACTCTGCTCCGGAAAGCCGTCGAAGTCGATCCTCGTTTTGCCCTGGCCTACGAAAGCCTATACCAGAGCAGCCGATACGGTCGTCGGGAGACCGAGAGAGAGAAATATCTTCGAAAAGCTTTTGAATTGTCTGCCAAGCTCCCGGAAAGGGAACGCTTTCTGACTCAGGCGGATTATTATCGGGAATACCTGGGAGATTGGGAAAAGGCTGCCAAAGCCTGCGAAAAGCTTTTGGCCCTTGATCCCGGCGATTCGCAGGGAAGCGGCATGCTGCATAGGATCTATATGGATTTGGAGGAGTGGGACAGGGCCATCCCTGTATGCCAAGGACTCATCCAGAAGTATAAAATAAGGAATAATCCCCTCGCCGACATGAATCTGGCAACCTGCTATGCGGCTAAGGGGTTATACGATGATGCCGCGAAGGTCGTCGATGAGTACCTAAAAACCTCTCCAAGGCGGTTTTTTCCACAACCCCTTTTCCATTATAAGGGGCGAAAGGATTTTGCTTCCGCTTTTCAGTTTTTGGAACGATTTCGTAACACAATCGCACCCTGGATTTATCTCTTGCAAAAAGGCAGACTCTATATAGCCCAAGATGATTACTTGAGCGCTGAACAGGAATTCCAAAAAATCTTGAAAATGGACAATATGGTAAGCCAAATCAACGCTCTAGATAAGTTAGGGACGTTATACCTCCACCAAGGAAAGATTGAGGCCGCTAAAAGCCAGTATCAGACGGGACTAGAGCTTTCGAAAAGTCAGAAAATGCCCGACTGGGAAGGGGCTTTCCACGCCATGCTGGCTCACACCTTAAATCTTTCGGGAAACTTTGACGAAGCGCGGAAGGAAATTGAAGCGGCTCGCCAACTGCAATTCAAGTATCTGGATGACATCGGCAACTATGATATATATCTTGAGCAATATACCTATTACCTGCAGCTCCTTCACGAACGAGCCCTGATCACACTCGAATCGAATGATATCCAATCGTTTGAAAAACAAGCCCTGGAACTCAAAGAATCGATCGAGAAAGACCCACGAAAGAAATTCATGAGACTGTATTTCCATCTCATGGGACATCGCGAGCTCAAACAAAACAATATCCGGGGGGCACTCGATTATTTCGAAAGAGCTCTGGCTTTGCAGCCCAGCCAGAATCCCAGTTCCGAACAAGACCTAGCCCGGTATTTCTACTCCTTGGCCGAAGCGCATTATAAAGCCGGAAACCTAGAAAAGGCTCAGGAGACATTCCAAAAGACCGCCGGATTGGTAAAAGAGGAATACGGCGAATTCTACGCCCGGAGCTTTTATTGGCTGGGCAGGATTCATGAGCAGATGGGGGAGAAAGCCAAGGCCGCAGAGAGTTATCAAAAATTCCTTTCTCTCTGGAAAGATGCCGACCCGATTTTTACGGAGGTCGGAGATGCGAAAACAAGACTGGCCGGTTTTGCTGGATCTCAATAAGCTCCGTCTAGCATGGAAGACAAGCAGATCTTCGATTCCTGGAAGGAGATCGCCGCTTACCTCAAACGCTCCGTCAAAACCTGCCAACGTTGGGAATCGGAACTCGGACTGCCTATTCGCCGTTCGGATGGGGCCTCTAAGGCGAAGATTTTCGCCTCCAAGGATGAGATCGACCGATGGCAGAGGAAAACGCAGCACCTGGATGAAGAAACACCAGCCAAAGGTCTTCAAGCCGGACGCCGAAAAAAGTTCAGATGGATTTGCATTTCCGCAGGCGTCGTGGTCATCCTCGTTGCTCTGACGGCGATTGTTTGGCGCGTTTTCCCCGTCGGTTCCTCCGTCTCGCCTTTGCCGATCAATCCTTCCCTGGCGGTCCTCGATTTTGAAAACCCTTTGGGGGATAAGAGTCTCGAGGAATGGACAACGGCCCTGGCTGATTTGATCGCTGCAGATCTGATGCAGTCGAAAGTTATTTACGTTGTCCCTCCGGATCGAATGTACGGCATTTTGAGGGAGCTGAAGCCGGCCGAGGGGAATAAATATTCGGCCGAAGAGCTTGTCAAAGTGGCCGAACGGGCAGACGTTGGCTGCGTCGCCAGCGGAAAAATGTTCAAAGCCGGGAATAAGATCGCGATCACTATCTTGGTGCAAAATCCGCATACACGAGAAGTCGCCAAGTCGCTCTTGCTTGAATATCAAAATGAAGATGAACTGTTCTCTAAGGTTGATCGCTTGACCAAAGATATCAAGCGTGTGCTGAATGTCTCCAGGCGGCAGATTGCCGAAGATGCCGATAAAGACATCGGAACGATAACCACGCGCTCTGCAGAAGCATTTATTCTTTATAGTCAAGGATGTCGATGCTTGGAAGCCGGGAACTGTGATCAAGCGATTGCCAATTTGGAAAAGGCGATTTCGATAGATCCAAACTTCGCCATGGCTCATTGGAAAATCTCAGGGGCTTGTCTAAAACTGGGCCGGACGGCTGAGTCCCAAAACTATATGCAGAAGGCTTTTGCCCTTTCCGACCGGGTCTCGGAACGAAGCCGCTTACTTATCCAGGGTGCTTATTATAGAACCTCAGGCGAGACAAAAGGCAAAAGCATTGCCCCTTATCAAAATTTGCTCTCGATCTATCCATACGAATATGCCGGGGCCATCGGCTTGTCGGAAATTTATGCCCGGGGAGAGCAGTGGGACAAAGCCCTTCCAATATTAGAAAAATTACTCGAGAAGAACGGCGACGATCTCGTCGTCTGTCTTAATCTGGCCGATAGTTATGCGGGCACGGGATCCCCAGACCGGGCGGAAAAATTGCTGGAAATTTATGAGAGCAAGTTTCCTGAGAAAGCGATGGATGTGAACCGCGCCTCCATACTTTATGCAATCATCCAAAGGAAATTCGATGTCGCCCTTCGCTATGTCGAAAAGGCGTTTTCTTTATCCCCGAACGATCCTGAAAATATTTTGTTCAAGGCCCGAGTCCACTTCTATCAAGGAGACTTGGCGAGCGCGGAAAAGGAATTCCAGGCTTTCATTTCACAGGGCGACGGAAAGGCTCGATTAAGCGGGATAGGCGAACTCGGGGCCTTGTATTCGCTCGCCGGAAGGATTAGAGAATCGAAGCATCAGATAAAACTGGGAATGGACCTGGCCGCGAGCCTCAAAGAAACGGAATGGGAGAAGCGCTTCCATCTTCGAATGGCCTATCTTTGCCGCATTTCCGGAAATCTCAAGGGGGCCCTGGACGAGGCAGAAGTGGCCTGCCGGAAAATTGACTCAGAAGAGGTGTCCATTTGGCTGCTGCGGGCATTCCACGAAAGAGCCCTGATCCTGCTTGAGTTGAACCGAATGGAGGAATTTGAAAAACAGGTCGGCGACCTTAAGGGTCTCATCGAGCGCGCGGGCAACCCCAAGCTTATGAGGATCTATGACCATCTTTTGGCTAGGCGGGAGCTTAAGCTGGATAAGATCAAGAGCGCCTTTGAATATTCTTGGAAAGCTTTCACTCAGCTGCCGTTTCAATGTGCTGGCACTCTCGATGAAGACCAAGCTGGATATTTCTATACGTTAGGTGAGGTGAAGGAAAGAGACGTGGTCGGATCTAAGGAAATAAAGGAAATATATGAGAAGGCAACACTCCTGACATTCGGACGGACCTATTCCGGCGATCTTTATGCTAAGAGTTTCTATAAGCTAGGAAAGTTCGCAGAGGAAAATTTATTCGGGGCAGAACCAGAAATGATAAATCCCGCTAAGCAGACAGTCATCGCGAATTATCAAACATTCCTCGAGCTCTGGAAGAACGCCGACCCAATCTTCCCGGAAATAGGGGATGCCAGGCGGCGGCTGGATAAACTCCTGGCCAAATAAGCGCCCGGGAAGCAGACCTTCTTTATATTGGCCATTTTCGAGTCCCTGAAGTCCAGGTCTTTGTATTTCCGGCATTTTCCTTCACTGAAAAATTTCCTTTCTTTGCCCCCCAAATAGGACAAAATAGCGACAGATGACGTCAAAATAGGCCATTTCAGCCCGATCCCTTGACTATACGTCCGCGTCATTTAACTTGTTTATAGGACCGTTTGATGAGGAAAAGAGTCTATGTTCCTCCGCCTGGGCGATAGAGCCGGGCTTTTTCTCCTCCCAATAGAGGTCCTATCCCGCATTTTGCCGAAAAAGGAGGGCAAACATGAAACGGCAAACAAAAATTTTAGGTTTGTTCTTTCTGGCCGGATTGATTATTTTCCTGGGCACCGTTCCCTTTCTGACAGGGGATAATCCCAAATCCACGGACATCCTACTCAAAGCGAAATTTATCCCTGGGTATTATACAGACCCAGCAAAACCGGAAACCTTCATCGAGTACAAGATTCGGAACGATATCGATGGCGCTTTTTACATGAACGGAACCTCCAATTTCATCGTCCTTCGCAACGATCCTAATGGAGGGACATATGGCGGCGGCTATTTCGTCCTCGATATCGTCACAGGAAGCCGATCTCCCCGCTTTGTTAATATGGATCTTGATGTTTACCCTGGTGGATGGAGTTATCCTTGTGATACCTGCTGCACACGCCCCTATTTCATTTTTCCTAACCGGATAAATCCGGTCCCCACATCGAGACTCCTGATGAAGTCGACTTTTGGATACCATATCAAGTCAGACGATCCGAACGTGCTTGAACGAGATGCCAATCTTTTCAACTTCGTGACCATGACTCCTAACCAGGAGGCCATCGTCGAACTCGATAAGCATGAGTTTCAGGTCCAGGATTCGAGCATTACCAGGAACTACAATGATAGCCGGGATACATACTGGATTGATTTTCCCTATTATGTCAAAGTCAAAGCAAGTTCCACGCTAACGTCAGATGGCAAAGTCAATGGCTGGACCATAACGCCGATCGCTGAAGCCATCAAGGTCCTTAGGGGTTATGATCAACAAGGCAATCCCGACTACGATGATAACCCGACCGGTACGATCCTAGCCAGGATTTTTTCAAACAGCCAGCAGAAATGCCTGCATGGGATCTTCAACCTGAATTACGAACTCTACATTACCCGTCAGTAGGAGAGATTGGAGGAAGGCCGTCCCGCAGTTCCGAGAATGCCTAAGCCGGTATTTTTAGATTTCATACCGTGTATTAGTATCCGGTCCAGGAGCCGTTCTACGACACCAATGAGAATGATAAATTTTATCCGGACGGCTCGCTGTTCAGAAGGCTCTACTCCCACTACTATATGCGGTGTTTGCACGGATGGCTCTAGTTCCCCTTCGAGTTGATGCTCGATCCTAAGTGAAGAGAGACAGCCGGCTCGACCGCTTCTTACTGAATGATTAGAGAGTGCGCCCATTAAGCAGTGCTCAGGGTATTCAGAGACGCTCCCGAGGTTATTGGTTCGGGTTATAAGCCGGGAGAGCGGTCTTTTAATAATAGGAGAGCGGTCTTTTAATAATAGATTGGGGGATATCCCCGATTCGGTTTTGAAAGGAGGTCAAAATGTCGGGAAAAATCAAAATTCTTGGTTTGGTTTGTGTGGCAGTCCTGGCCGTTCTGTTTGCGGGGGTCTCTTTGGGGACTCTACCGGATGATCCCTGCGGCGGCCACTTTGTCGGCGAAGGGCTCCGAGCTCTGTTTTCCGAGTCGTACAACGAGGGTGGGGTCACTTATAACAGCAGCATCTTTAATGACGTCCCCGGCTACTTCTACAAATACCAGGTGCCTGGGGGGGATTGCGTCTTCTATTTCCGAGCGGGACAGATTGAGGTTGGTGTCGACAAGTCCAGAAATGGTCGCTATGTGAATATCCGGTTTGATGGGACGAAAGAGAATCCAGAACCACTCTACTGTGGCAAGCCCTATTTCATCGACGGAACAGGGATCGATTTCAATCGAGCGGCAACATTCATTTTTAGAACAGCGGGCGGATTTACAGGATCGCGCGACGATAATGGCCAGCTTGTTCTCACAGGTACGGGAGGGCGCCTTGATTTGGGAGCAATGTCTCCGGGGCAGACATCATTCTGCAGTATCTGGGTCACGTTTAGTGTCGCCGACGATCCGAGTACAGCCTATAATGAGTCACTGGATTTTTACGATTTTGAACAGACTCCGGTCAAGGTTTATTATGGACTTGTCGACGGTACGTTGAAATGGGTCATAAGGCCGATTGCGGAGCCCTATTGGATTTACACCGAAATAAAAAAAGGGAATAAGGTCATCGGTGTTGATAAATCGTATTACTCTCTCGGCACTTTATACAGATTTATCCTTTCCAACGCCCGCTCGCTTTGCAAACATGGGACGTTTTATTTCCCGTTCGAGCTGATCCTCGAGCGGTTGTAGCACGAGGGGAATAGCCGGGGGCACACGTCGGGACGGCCCACGATACCGCCTTCGGGCCAGAAACGCTTTCTGGCTGTTGCCGAAATTGAAAACGGTTTGGGAATATAAGCGGACCGCGTCCGCGGTCAGCGTTCCCGGAACCCACTTGACGGCGCAGAGCGTCGTCACCTTGATTTCTTGCGGTTTTGAACTCCCCTTCTGCAGTTTTGGGCTTGAATTCCAAAAAGTCAGGCGGAGATTGACAGACGCCGGCCTTTGAATTTAATATAGTCCCCGATCCGATTTGGAGAAAGGCAGGACAGGATGAGTAAAAAATATTTCATCGAAGGACATAAGTCCAAGACGAACCTCGAGGACGAGAATACACTGGTTTTCGACGGCGAAAGCTATGAAACGGTCGAAAAGGCCACGGCTAAAGCCAAAGAATACCTTGAAAAAGAAAAAGACGTGAGCTTAACCGTTATTTATAAAGAGGACCTTGACGGGACTAGAGAAGGGGTGAAGTTTATCTACAAAGACGAGGAAGGGAAGCTCGAAGAATCGTCCCTTTTTTGGGGATGCGGCGACCGTTGCTTCGAGGGCTGATCCGCCCTGAATAATCCGGGGTCAAAGCTACTCATTACGCAACTTCCCCTGATAATTATGCGTAATGAGTAGCTTTGACCCCCTCCCTCTCACGGCCGATTTTACTCCAACGTCCGTCCCCGCGTTTCCGGAATCCAGACCCACATCAAAGCCGCCAACAAAAACGCCCCTGAGGCCAGAAGAAAAGCCACGTTGAATCCCTGTCGTTGAGCCAGCGATCCGATGGCCAGCGGCGCGATGGCCGAAGCGATCCGCCCGATGTTGTAGGTAAAACCCTGGGCCGTCGCCCGGATTCGGGTTGGATAGAGTTCTGCGGTCAGGGCGCCGAAGCCCGAAAAATAGCCGGTGCCGAAAAAGGCGACGAATGGTCCCAAAAAGAACAAAATCAGAGGAACTTTGGCGCTAGAATATACAAAGACGAGGAGTGATGCCGCCCCCAGAAAAAACACATAGGTTTTTTTGCGGCCGAGAGAATCGCTAATATAGCCGAAGGTGATGTAGCCCAGCCACATGCCGATTTGCATGAAAATAACCAAGGCCGACATCCGTCGGGTACTGAGCCCGATTCCGCCCTGGCTCTGCTCAAGCGATAGGTAACCCGGAATCCAAAGGTTGAAACCCCACCAGGCGAACATAGTGAAGGCATTCATGATTGTCACGGCAGCCGTAATTCCCAGAAGCCGGCCCCGGATGATCGACTTTGTTTTTGGCAAGTCTTCCGCAGTTGCTCGGGCTAGACTTTTCTGTTCCTGCCAGATCTCGGGCTCGTCCACCTTTTTCTGGATCCAAAAGGTCAAGAGCGCCGGCAGCACTCCGATAAAAAAGACCGCCCTCCAGCCCCAGACGGGAAGGACCAGCGCCGTCACGAGGGCGGCCATTGCATAACCGACGGCCCAAAAGCTCTGCATAAATCCGAGGGCCTTTCCCCGGTGTTCGGACGGCCAAGTTTCGGACACGAGGGCTGCGCCGCTGGCCCATTCACCGCCCATACCCAGACCCAGACAAATCCTGAATACGGCGAGCATCGGGACGGTCCGGGAGAATCCGCAGGCGGCCGTAAAAACCGAATAGATCAGGATGCTGCCCCGCAGCGCGCGCGTCCGTCCGAAGCGGTCGGCGATCACTCCGAAGATCATCCCCCCTGCTGCCGAAGCCAGAAGAGTGATCGAGCCCATGAGTCCGGCCGTGGCTTTGCTCATCCCCAGGTCCTTCATCAGCTTGGCCAGGACCAGGGCATACATCATGATGTCAAAAGAATCGAGCATCCAACCCAGCGAAGCGGCTATTAACGCTTTGCGCGAGCGGGAATCAGCCTCCCGCCACCAGCCGAATAATTTTCCATTCTTTCTCATGGAGTCGCTGTAAAACGTTTTCTCTTTGCTATCATAAACATTTGGGACTCCACAGACAATGATATTTTCGGTGGGGGAGCGAAGCGTGGACAGGGCGACTCAAAGTCTATATAATCTATAGAATCTATATTAATTGAAGTGTTTAATTTTGCGAGCCGATGAGATGATGGATAGGGCCTGTCAGGCCGCTTTTGCCTTTCGGGCTTTTGGACAAAAGGAAACGGACGCCATCGTCCGGGCGATTTATCTGACGGCCCTCGCCGAGCGAGTCCGGCTGGCCGAGCTCGCCTACCAGGAAACGGGCATCGGCGTGTTCCAGCACAAGGTCATTAAAAATACCGTCGCCCCCCCTTATTTTTTCTCCTCCTGCGGCTTGAGCTTGTTGTATTCCACCAGGGCTTTGAGGTACCAGTCCGGGAAAGGCAGGGCAGTGCGCTTTCTCGTTTTGGCATCATAGACCCAGAGATGGTTATATTTGACCAGCATCTGGTTGCCCAACTCCCACCAGGCATTGATGACCAGGTTGGCGTTGTTGATGCAATATTCGGTCAGATACTGCCGCGCTCGGGCCGGGTCCTTCTCGTAGAGCTCGGAGGCGGTTTTGTCGATCTGGGGCGTCCTGTCCACGGCCGATTTTTCCCACTTCTTCTGGGCTTCCCGAACGTCCTGGATGCCCAGCGAATAGACCACCTGGGTGTGAAAATCGACATAATCGAAAGCCCAGCGCGCCGATTCCCTGCTGAATTCCCAGTGATCTCCGATCTCGAAGGACCTCGGGATCTCGGTGATGCCTGCGTAGAACGGCATGAAGCAGGACGTATCCTGGGCGCCGAAGGCCAGCCAGACGATTCCGCCGATGTGGTTGGGCAGCCAGCCTCGGGCTTGGGTGACCGTGACATACTCGGCCCGGTTGACGCTGATGATGCGGGATGTGTTGTATTGCTTGCCCTCGAGCTTAAAGCCGTAGGGCAGGAAGTTCGGGTTGGCGAACGCTCCCCCCTGGAGGCCTCTCGCCGGGTCGAAGATTGTGCCTTCGCACTTATCGCGGGTCATCTCCATGATGTCGTGAACGGAATATTTCTTGTCGGCCTTGACCGAGAAGGGGAGGTCCATGTTGGGAGTCTCTGGGCTAAAATTCTTGGAAGGCGCGACGATGCTGAAGAACCGCCACAGGCGGACGCGGTTGCCGTTGGAACTGGCGGCGCTGACCTCGTTTGGCGAATAGGCCCGCTTCCAGTTGAAGGGCTTGCCGCTCTTGGCATCGTAGAGCTTCTGCTCGACGGCGAAGGAAATGACATTGGGCGAGGCCATGAAATAATCTTTGTTGTTCATGTCGATCTCGCCGATGCGCGATTCGTTGGGGCAAACACTGACGTGATCGTCCGGGACCCTCTGCGCGCACCACACGGCGCCCGGCTTTCCGCTCTGCGGCGTCCACAGCGGGCCGACGGGCATGATCTCGAACAACCAGACTTCTTTCGGGTCGGCCACGGCCAGCATTTCTCCAGTATCGGTAAACCCGTAGCCGTATTTTTCTCCCAGCTCGCCCATGATTTTAATGGCCTCGCGGGCGGTTTTAGCCCGTTCCATGGCCAGCAGCGTCAGCATGGTGATGTCGAACTTGGGGGTCGGCGTCTGGTTTTCCATTTTTTTCTGGCAGCCGATCGTGGACTCGCCGATGGACACCTGAAGGTCATTCATGTAGCCGAAAGCGCCGTGAATGTATCCGTAGCTATGAGGAACTTCGGGGATTTCGAGACCGGTGAAATTGTCGGCAACTCTGTCCCACTTCAGCCCGGTGCTGGGAGGAATGGTCCCGAACTGGTCGATATGGTAGATCTTGCGCTTGTCTTCCGGCTTATGGTCGGCGGCCGGGATGTAGCGGAAGGTCCAGTCGCACAAGCCGCAATCGCAGGTGTGGGTGGTCATGACCGAGCCGTCCACCGAGGCGTCCTTGCCGACCATGATGACCGTGCAGGCTTCTTGAGCGAGGTCCGGCGGCGCGCACGTGGGGCATTTTTGCTGCTGGTTCTGCGGCAGACCGCTTGAGCCCGAGGCCGCGACGAATAAAATCACGGCGAATAGGACTGAAAGAGAGATAAGAGATTTCTTTAAGTTCATATCGACCTCCTTAATTTATCTTAATATAACGAAAAACGAATCACTTCTTCAACTAAAAATCAAAATCTTTTCAGAAGTGATCACGAGGATGAGGCGAAGCGGCATGGCGCGGACGCGCATTTCAAAAATCCGGGTCGGTGATCTTCTTTTCCGTCCACGTCCCATATTTTTCGAGCTGCTTCTTGATGTCCGCTGCTTTGCCGACGATGACCAGGACGAAGTCCGTTTCGGGGAGAAGCCTCACGGCGGCATCCTTGGCCTCCGCGGCGGCGACCGCCTGGACTTTGGCCAGGTATTTGTCATAGTAATCGAACCCCAAGTTGTAGAAAGCGAGCGTCGTGTATGTGCCGGCCTTGCTTGAGTTTGTCTCCAGCCTCTGCGGAAATTGCCCCAGCAGATAGTTGCGAGAGCTTTCCAGTTCCTCCGCCGAAAACCCCTCTGTGCGGGCCTTCTTCAACAGGTCAAGGGCAATATCCAGCATTTCGCCGATTTTGTCGTTCTTTGTGTAGGAATTCGCGATAAAAAGCCCATCGATCGACCATGTCTGAAAATTGCTGCCGGCCCCATAGGTCAGGCCGCGTTTGATGCGCAGCTCAGTGCTCAGCCAGGAAGTGAAGCGGCCGCCGAAAAGCGTGTTCATCACGTCCGCCTGGGGGGTGATTTTATCGCCGAGGGGATATCCCGGCGCTCCCAGGACCCAGTAGGCCTGAGTGGCATCGGGCTTGTCGATCAAGACCAACTTCTTGCCCTTGGGCTTGGGGAAGGCGGGAAGCGTGGAGAGGGGCGCTGCGGGACGCGGGTTGTTCCATTTTCCCAGGGTTGATTCGAGGATTTCGACAAGCTTTGCTTTTTCGATATTGCCGACGACCGCGGCGATCGCCCTTTCGGGCCGATAATATTTTTTATAGAAATCTTTTACGGCGGCGGCGGTCATTTTCTTCAGGGATGATTCCGTTCCCGAAGCCAGGTGCCCCATGGGGTGCGTGCTGAAATAGGCCTTGGTGAAGTAGGGCCTGACCGCCGATCCTGGATTATCCTTGATCGCCTTGATGTTGTCGATTCTTTTGGACCGGTCTTTCGTGAACTCATCTTCCTTGAATGACGGATTCAGCAGGCAGTCGGCGGCGATTTCCATGAGCCGGGGAAAATGCTCGGACAGGCTTTCGGCCACGACACTCGCGCTTTCGCTGCCGGCCGAAATATCGAACCTGGCGCCCATGAAATCCACGGCTTCGGCGATGGCTTCCGCATCCATTTTGGCCGTTCCCTTTTGCATAAGCTCGGCTGTCAGGCCGGCAATCCCCTCGAGCTCGTTGCTCTCAAAGGCGGAGCCTGCGCCCCGCACAAGCATCCGGAAGCTGATCAAGGGATAATCGGCATTTTTGAGATAGAGAAGGGTGATGCCGTTTTTCATGACGATCTTTTCAGGGGCGGGCAGCTTGAAGGCGCATTCGCCGAGAAACGGGGTGAGCAATAAAATGACGGCGAGTGTTGTCGTCGCGACCAGGCGCTTCATTGGACACCTCCTTGGGGGATGAGTTTTCCGACGGTTTTGTTGTTCTCCGTGAGATATTTTTTCGCCGCTTCCTGGACCTGCTCCCGTTTGACGGCTGCGTAGTTGTCCATCTGCTTGAAGAGCTTTTCGAAGCTGCCGTAAAGGACTTCGGTCGATCCCAGCTGGCTGGCCTTGCCGGCATTGCTTTGCAGGCCGAAATAGAAGCCGCTCCGGATCATGTTCTGGGCCTTCTGGTACTCTTTTTCGGTGATACCCTCTTTTTTGACCTTGCCCAGCTCTTCTTCGATCACGGATTCCAGCCGATTGAGGTCGACGCCGGGACGCGGTTTCACATAAATCTCAAACAGCATGGGGTCGATGGTCTCGCCGATCCCGCCGTAAACATTGAGCGCCAATTGCTCGCCGCGGACGAGGCGCTTGTAGAGCCGGCTGCTTTCGCCGTTGAGCAGGACCATGTCCAGAATGGACAGGGGATAAAAGTCCGGGGACTGGCAGTTAGGGGCATGGTAGACCATATTAAAGGACGGTGTTTGCGCTTCCTTGCGGATGAAGACCTGCTTGGGCCCCATTTGAGGGGGTTCGACCGTCGTCACAGCCGGCGGCGGCGGCCCGGCCGGGATCCCGCTGTAATACTTCTTGATCAAATCCAAGGCCTTGGCCCTTTCGAAATCGCCGACCACGATGAGAATGGCGTTGTTGGGCGAATAAAACGTCCGGTAGTAGGCCATGATCTCATCGCGCTTCCAGCTCAGGATGTCGCTCATCCAGCCGATGACGTCCCAATGGTAGGGATGGGCCATGATGGCCGTGGCCCGGACATTTTCGGAAAGGATCGAGTCGTTGTTGTTCTCCACGCCCATCCGCCTCTCCGAAGCGACTACGCCCCGCTCGGACTCGAGGACCTTGGGCTCAAAGATGAGGCCCTGCATCCGGTCGGCCTCCATGGCGATCGTGGCTTCGAGGGCGGCCGGCGGAAACCAGTCCGTGTAGCCGGTCATGTCATCCCCGGTAAAGGCATTGTTTGCGCCCCCGGAAAACTCCATCTTCCGGTCGAACTCGCCCGGGCCGAATTTCTTGGTCCCGTTGAACATCATGTGCTCGATGAAGTGGGAGACGCCGGTGATGCCGGGCCGCTCATTGCGGGACCCGACGCGGAAGAACGTGTAGAGAGCCACTTGGGGGATGTTGTGGTCTTCGTAGAGAAGAATCTTCAGCCCATTGTCCAGCTTGTGGACCTTGATGTCCTCCTTGCGAAAGGCAGCCGGCAGAAGGGCCGTGCCGATGAGTGCGATGAGAACGAGAATGAAAAACTTCTTGCGCATACAAAACCTCCTGGGAAGGAAAAATTAACTCTACCAAAGGTCCCGCCGTCCGTCAATCGACATGCGCCATTCTTCCGGTTGACTTTAATTCTTCTAATTTTGTATGATGGCTTACTTATATGGCTAGATTTATGGATTTCCTAAAACCAGAGAAAAAAGAATGAGGTGAAAATGGCCAGCAAGCTATTCCGGAGAAAACCTCTGCATGTGCTCCTCGAGGAGCTCCACGGCGAGAACAGGCTCCGCCGCATCCTGGGGCCCGTGACGCTCACGAGCCTTGGTGTCGGCGCCATTATCGGCACCGGCATTTTTGTTCTGACCGGCGTTGCGGCCCACGACAAGGCCGGCCCGGCACTGATGCTGTCATTCGTCGTGGCCGGCGTCACCTGTCTTTTCGCGGCCTTCTGCTACGCCGAGTTCGCCTCTATGGTCCCCGTGGCCGGATCCGCTTACACCTACGCCTACGCCACGCTGGGCGAGCTGTTCGCCTGGATCATCGGCTGGGACTTGGTCTTGGAATACTCGGTCGCCTCGGCCACCGTCGCCCATGGCTGGTCGCATTATTTTCAGGATTTCATAAGCACGTTTAAGCTCTATATTCCCAAGATCATCGGCTGGGCGCCGTTCAAGCTCGATACGGCCACGGGCAAGGTCAGCCTGAGCGGAAGCTGGATCGACTTACCGGCCATCGTCATCACGGCCCTGGTGACGGTGGTTCTCGTCAGAGGGATCCGCCAAACCGCGACGTTCAACGCCTCAATGGTCATCCTCAAGCTGGTCATCGTGGTCTTCGTCATCGTCGTCGGGGCCTTCTATGTCAACCCCAAGAACTGGACGCCCTTCGCTCCGTTTGGACTGTCGGGGGTGAGCTTTTTCGGCAAGACCATTTTCGGAAAATCCATGGGGGGGGCTCCGGTCGGCATGTTGGCCGGCGCGGCGATCAGCTTCTTCGCCTACATCGGATTTGACTCGATCTCGACGCATGCCGAAGAGGCCAAGAGGCCGCATAAGGACGTTCCGATCGCCATCGTCAGCTCCCTCCTTATCTGTACGGTTCTCTATATTCTAGTCTCCGTGGTCCTGACGGGCATGGTCCCTTACGACAAGATCGACATTAACGCGCCGGTCTCCCAGGCCTTTAAACAGGTCGGCCTCGGCTGGGCCCAATTTCTGGTCTCGCTCGGAGCTTTGGCCGGGATTACGTCGGTGCTCGTGGTCATGATGCTGAGCTTGCCCCGCGTTTTGTTGGCGATAGCGCGCGACGGCCTTCTTCCCCCGAAGTTCTTCGGCGCCGTGCATACGAAGTTCCGCACCCCTTGGAAATCGACGATCCTCGTGGGTTTTGGTGTCGCGTTGTTGTCCGCCGTGCTGCCGCTCGAGCTGTTGGCCGAGCTGGTCAATATCGGGACTTTGCTCGCCTTCGTCATCGTCTGTAGCGCAGTTTTGATCATGCGCAAAACGCATCCGGAGGCCGAAAGGCCGTTTCGCGCGCCGCTATTCCCGCTGACACCCATTTTGGGCGTCCTTCTCTGCCTGTTGCTGATGTTCTCACTGCCTCCGGCAAACTGGATGCGCCTCTTCGCCTGGCTGGTCATCGGCTTGATGATCTATATTTTTTACGGCCGGAAGCACAGCATCATGGAAAGATTGAAAGGGACGGAAGAGGCCAAAGATACCTCGGTCTCAAAATAAATGATGTGGGCGCCCCTCCTATGAAGGAGCTCGCTTGAACACAATAAAGAGAGATCGCTGCGGCCGCGAGGCATCGCGAGAAGATTGAAGCGATTGAGTGAATAGGGACCTGTGCCGAAGAAAAAGAACCGGCTGACGCTCTATATCTTTATCGGCATGGGGATCGGGCTGCTGATCGGCGCGCTGTTCCCCCAAACTGGCGAGCAGTTCCGCCCGTTGAGCGTCATCTTCATCCGCCTCATTAAATGCATCATCGCCCCGCTGATTTTTGCCACCCTCGTCGTCGGCATCGCCGGCCACAGCGACCTGAAGGCCGTGGGGCGGATGGGAGTGAAGGCCCTCGTTTATTTCGAGGTCGTTACAACCGTCGCCCTCTTCCTCGGGCTCGGTTTCGTCAATCTGGTCAAGCCTGGTGCGGGCGTGGCCCTCCAGGGCGGCGATATCAGCGCCATCGCCTCCAAGCCTCAAAAATTCGCCGATGTTCTCATCCATGTCTTCCCCCAGAGTTTCGTCCAGGCGGCTGCCGAGGGAGAGATCCTTCAGGTGGTCGTCTTCAGCATCATCTTCGCCTTTGCCCTGAGCATGGTCCATCAGAAGAAAAAAGTCATCCTCGACTTCTGCGAGTCTTTGTCCGAGACGATGTTCAAATTCACGGGGATCGTCATGAAATTCGCACCGATCGGCGTCGGCGCAGCGATCGCGGTTACCGTGGCCAGCCAGGGCCTCAAAGTCCTGATCAACCTGGGCATCCTGATCTTGACGTTCTATGCCTGTGCCCTCTTTTTCTTTCTGTTGGTTCTGACCCCCATCGCCCTCTTCTTCAAAGTGCCGATCAAGCGGTTCTTTCAGGCGGTCAAGGAGCCGGCCATCATCGCCTTTTCGACGACGAGCTCGGAAGCGGCCCTGCCCAAGGCTATGCAGGCCATGGAAGCGTTTGGCGTCCCTCGGGAGATCGTCGCCTTTATCATCCCTACGGGATATAGTTTTAATCTGGATGGGACATCTCTCTATCTGTCCTTGGCCTCGGTTTTCGTCGCCCAGGCAGCCGGCGTCCACCTGACGCTCGGCCAGCAATTTGTGATGGTTTTCACTCTCATGTTGACGAGCAAAGGCGTGGCCGGAGTTCCGCGATCGGCGCTGGTCATCCTGGCCGGAACGCTGGCCTCTTTCAACCTTCCGCTCGAAGGCGTGGCCGTCCTTCTCGGCATCGACAGCCTGATGGACATGATGCGGACGACGGTCAACGTAGTCGGCAACTGCCTGGCCTCGGCCGTCATCGCCAGATGGGAAGGAAAATTCATCGACAACTATATCCCCGGTCAGGAAAGTTCATAGTCAAAAAATTCGACCCCCTGGGTTTCAGATTTGTATCCCTGGCCGGCACATTTTTATTAAAATTCCGCAAGAATTGCGGCTTGCATTGGACGTTTGTTTTGATATATATTTTTAAGACTAAACCATCATGAGATTCTTTCTTCCCAAAGAGCCTGCCTTTTTTGAACATTTTCAGGAAATGTCCGTCTGCCTGACGGAGATCACATCGCTCTTCCAGGAATTCGCCCAGAGATTCAGGGACTTCGAGGCGTATTGGCATAAGTCGAAAGATATCGAGCACAAGGCCGACAGCATCGCCCACGAGATCATCAACCTGCTGAACAAAAGCTTCATCACGCCGTTCGACCGCGAGGACATCTACCGCCTCATTCACGAATTCGACGACATCATCGACCTCATTGAAAACACCATCCACAACATCCACCTCTTTGAAATGACCGAGAAAAAAGACTTTATCGACGATTTTTCAGAGCTGATCGCCAAAGCGACGATCGCCTTGAACACGCTTTTGGCGGAAACCTTTAAACACCAGAAATACACGGACGCCATTTGGAAACTGATCTGCGAGATCCATGACTTGGAGGACCTCGGCGACCTATCTTACCATCGGGCGCTCCGGGCGCTTATTCTGGAAGAAAAAGACCCCATCGAGGTCATCAAGTGGAAAGACATCCTGCAGACGCTGGAGCATATCATGGATGTCTATCAGAACATGAGCAACACCATTGAAGGCATTGTCGTCAAAAGCAGCTAAGCATGGCCGGCTGGAGCTTTGCCTTTATCATCTCGATCATCGGCATCGCCCTTGTTTTTGATTTCACCAACGGCATGCACGATGCCGCCAATTCCGTCGCCACGATTGTCTCGACGAGGGTTCTTAGCCCCAAGCAGGCCGTCATCTGGGCGGCCTTCTTCAATTTTGTCGCTTTCGTCATTTTCGGCACGGCCGTGGCGGCAACCATCGGAAAAGGCCTCATCGATATTACAATCGTCGACCCGCTGGTCATCTTTGGCGCGCTGATCGGCGCCATCGCCTGGAATATTTTCACTTGGTACTTGGGGATCCCGTCGAGCTCCTCGCATTCCTTGATGGGCGGGTATCTTGGAGCGGCTGTATCAAAGGCCGGCTTTCACGTCGTCATTGTCAGCGGCTGGATAAAAATTGCCGTCTTCATCGTCCTGGCGCCTATGCTTGGGCTGGGATTGGGGTTTGTCCTGAAAATCCTGACGACGTGGCTTGTCTATAAAAGACCGTTGTCCGTCATCAATCTTTGGTCCAAGCGAATGCAGTTTGTCTCGGCAGCTCTTTACAGCCTTGGACATGGAGGAAATGACGCCCAGAAGACGATGGGTATCATCGCCAGCCTCTTATACTCGTCAGGCCATATGAAGGAATTTCATATCCCCCTTTGGATCGTTCTCTCGGCCCATACGGCCATCGCCCTCGGCACGCTGTCCGGCGGCTGGCGTGTCGTCAAGACCATGGGCCAGAAAATTGTGAAATTGAAGCCGATCGATGGGTTTTGCGCGGAGACGGCCAGCGCTATTAGCATTTTTACGGCGACTCACCTGGGCGTTCCGGTTTCGACCACCCACGTTATCACGGGCGCTGTTACGGGAGTCGGCACCGTCAAGAGTGCGTCATCGGTCAAATGGCAGGTCACCATAAAAATCGTCTGGGCCTGGATTTTGACCATTCCTATGTCGGCGCTCTGCGCGTCTTTGGTCTACAATGCCTGCGTTTTGATTTTTTATTGAAAATGAAATTGCCTCGAAATTGATGCTGACAATCCCCAGGACCCGCTTGAACAGAGCGGGGAAGGGAGATGTGTTTTTCATCGATGAAGGGCTCCTCAGGCCGGGAGGCGCGAATGTCTTACAAAAAAACGTTCGGGATGTTCATCTTTATTTTTTTGTTTCTTTCCGGATCTTTAATTTGGGGCGGACAAGAAACGCCCTTCCGGCCACCCGCGGTCCCTTTGGTGGTGCATGACCCTTATTTCAGCATCTGGTCCACGGCCGACCGGCTGGGCGACGACTGGACCAGGCATTGGACGGGAAAGCCGCAGGCCCTGATGGCCATGCTCCGCGTCGACGGCACAACCTTCCGGGTGATGGGACGCGAACCGCGGAGCGTTCCGGCCATGGCGCAGGGGAGTTGCGAAGTGTTTCCGACGCGGACGGTCTATCAATTTCAAGACGCGGGCGTTGAGCTTGGGATGACCTTTTTATCTCCGCTCCTGGCCGATGACCTGGACATCCTTTCCCGCCCCGTGACTTATTTGGTTATCCAGGTTCGCTCTACCGACGGTCGGCCGCACGCAGCGACCATTTATTTTGACGCCTGCAGCGAGATCGTCGTCAACAGCCTGGACCAGAAAGTCGTCTGGTCGCGATTGAATCTGGACGGGCTGCAGGCTCTGTCCTTTGGATCGCAGGCGCAGCCCGTGCTCGAGAAATCGGGCGACGATCTTCGCATAGACTGGGGCTATTTTTATCTTGGCATTCCCGATCGGGAGGCGGCGACGACGTGCCTCAGCGGCGACCGTGAATGCCGCGAGTCGTTCATCCAAAACGGCAGGCTGCCTGTGAGGGATGACCTGCGCCAGCCCCGAAGCGTCGGCGACGGCTATCCCGTGGCGGCCGTCGCCTTTGATCTGGGGAATGTGGGCGAAAAGCTTGTTTCGCGCCGGCTGCTGCTCGCTTATGATGACCGCTTTTCCGTCGAATATTTTTACCGAAAGTTGCGGCCCTACTGGAGAGGCCGGGGATGGGAAGCGGCGGACCTGCTCGAAGCCTCGACACGGGACTATGATGCCCTAGCCCAACGCTGCGCAAAATTTGATGAAGGCCTGCTGGCCGACATGAAAAAGGCCGGCGGCGAGATGTACGCCCGCCTGGCCACCCTGGCCTACCGCCAATCTTTGGCCGCCCATAAACTGGCCGTGGATATTGATGGCACGCCGCTCTTTTTTCCGAAAGAGAATTTCAGCAACGGCTGCATCTCGACGGTAGATGTCATCTATCCGGAAGCCCCGATGTACCTTCTGATGAATACGCAGCTGCTGCGGGCGTTGATCACGCCGGTCATGGAATATGCGAAAAGCCCGGAATGGAAATTTCCGTTTGCCCCGCACGACCTGGGGACCTATCCCAAAGCCAACGGCCAGGTCTATGGTGGCGGAGCCAAAACAGAGGAAGACCAGATGCCGGTCGAGGAGAGCGGCAATATGTTGCTGATGATAGCGGGTCTGGCCAAGGTCGAGAACAAGGCCGATTTTGCAGTCAAATACTGGCCGCTTCTCCAGCGCTGGGCGGAATATCTAAAGGAGAAAGGCTTCGACCCGGAAAATCAGCTGTGCACGGACGATTTTGCAGGCCACCTGGCCCACAACGCCAACCTTTCCATCAAAGCCATCCTCGCCCTCAGGGCTTATGCGTATCTATGCGAGATGACCGGGAAGAAGGCCGAGGCCCAGGTTTACAAGATAACGGCAGCCGATTTTGCCCGGGAGTGGGTCAAGAAAGCCGACGACGGTGATCATTTCCGGCTGGCCTTCGACAAGCCGGGCACGTGGAGCCAGAAGTACAATTTGGTCTGGGACAAGATCCTCGGGTTTAATCTTTTTCCGGCCGAGGTGGCCCGCAAAGAGATAGCTTTTTACAAAAAGGTCCAGCTTCCATTTGGCCTGCCTCTGGATAACAGAAAGGAATACACGAAGCTGGACTGGATCCTCTGGACGGCCACTCTGGCCGAATCGGCCGACGATTTTACCGCGCTTCTTAAGCCCGTCTATGAATTTCTCAACAAAACCCCGGACAGAGTGCCGCTGACCGACTGGTATTGGACCAACACGGCAAAAAAGACGGGTTTCCAAGCCCGCCCTGTGGTCGGCGGCGTTTTGATCAAAATGCTGGCCGACCCGGCGCTCGTGAAAAAGTGGAAACATAATTAACAAATAAGCAGGAGGCGCTATGAAATATTCAATTTTGGTACTATCGCTAATCATGGCTTTGGCGGCCGGCTGCGGAAAAGCAGCGAAGGAGGAACCCAAGGGCATCATGTTCAAGGATGACGTTGCCTTTTTGAAACAGCACACTCAGGTTGTCGTGCTCTCCGATGGAAGCGGACAAGCGCAGATCGCTGTCAATCCCGACCTGCAGGGCCGGGTGATGACCAGCACCGCGGGCGGACCCGAGGGGTTGAGCTTTGGCTGGATCAACCGCGAGTTCATCGCTTCCAAGCAGAATAACATTCACATGAACGCCTTCGGCGGTGAGGACCGCTTTTGGCTGGGCCCGGAGGGCGGACAGTTTTCGATCTTCTTCAAGAAAGGGGCTGCGTTCAACCTGGACAACTGGTTCACTCCGCCGCCGATTAACGAAGGGACCTATGATATCGTTTCTCAGGCAGCGGACCTCATTCACTTCAAAAAGACGATCCATCTCGTCAACTATTCCGAGGCCGTGTTCGACTTGGAACTGAACCGCCTGGTCGGGCTGCTCGACGCGAAAGACGTGGAGGCCCTCGGGATTGCATTGCCCAATGGTGTCAAGATGGTCGCCTACCAGTCGGACAATAAAATTACGAACACCGGCGCCAAGGAATGGACCAAAAACACGGGGCTCCTTTCCATCTGGATTTTAGGCATGTTCAACCCCTCTCCGTCCACAACGATTGTCATCCCCTTCAAGCCGGGACCTGAAGCCGAATTCGGCCCGGTCGTGAACGATGCCTACTTCGGCAAGGTACCGGCCGACCGCCTGGTCATCAAGGACGGCCTGCTTTTCTTCAGCGGCGACGGAAAATATCGCAGCAAGATCGGCATCTCGCCAAGGCGGGTCAAGCCGCTTTTAGGAAGCTATGATGCGGCGAACAAAGTGCTGACGATCGCCCATTTGACCATCCCTGACAATGCCATGGCCTACGTGAATTCCATGTGGCAGATCCAAGACAAGCCTTTCGGCGGGGATGTCGTGAACAGCTACAACGACGGCCCGTCCGCGCCCGGCGCCAAGCCCCTCGGCCCGTTTTACGAGCTCGAGTCCTCCTCTCCCGCCGCGGCGCTCAAGCCCGGCGAGACGCTCGGGCATGTTCATACGACCATTCATTTTCAGGGCGAAGAGAAGGCTCTGGATCAAATTGCCCGCCAAGCGCTCGGCGTCGGCCTGGCTGAGATCAAGAGCGCTTTCCTTAAGAAATAAGTCCACCGCGATCGAAGGGAGGAGGGGGTGGAAGAAGCGCGATGTGGACTTCAGGAAAATTTTTACGATCGCCCTGATCCTGATCATCATCGGGCTGGTCGGAACATTCCCGCCGCTCTTTGAAGCCTTTTTCGAAGCGTATGAATAGGGTTGACGAGCGGTTGATATGCCCCGTGGCAAGCCACGGGGCATATCAACCGCTCGAGAGGGTTCCAAGGGGGAGTCGCCCCCTTGGTCGCAGGGCGGGGTTTCATGCCCCGGCTCCCAAACTTGATTCCAATGCCCTCGCGAAAATTCATCGGAGAATGCTCCTTGGAAGGAAGGCAGGGAGCGAAGCGACCGTTGGAAGGAAACCCTTTTCCAGGGTTTCCGTCCAAGAGTGTCCGGCCGGGTCTTCCCGGCGCCCGTTGGAAGGGGTCTTCCCCTCCAAATTGACTCGGGAGCATCCGACGATTTTCCCCGGCTTCCGGGGCTCAAATAAATATACGGAGGTATCCATGGAGACTGTCGCAGCGTCAGGACGCGCTTTGCCGAAATACAAATTGCATTGGCACGTTTTGTTCGTCCATTTTCCGATCTCTTTTTTTGGCGTCGCCTTTGGATTTCAAGTTCTGCACTTGTTCACGTCGCCCGCCTGCTTTGAGCTAGCGACGAACGTGACCTTGCTGGCGGGCGCGGCGATGTTGGTCCCGACAATCTGGAGCGGATGGCGGACCTGGAAGCGCAATTATCGGGGCGCCAGATCCATGATCTTTCAACGAAAAATCAATGTCGCTTTTATGATGCTGGTATTCAGCGCCGCACTCCTGGGTTGGCGCATTATCTCATTCGGAGCCTTTGTGGATGTGCCTTACAGTCTGGCACACTGGATTTATCTCGCCGGGAACACTCTGCTTATGGCAGGGGCAGTCGCAGAAGGTTACTACGGCGGCCGGCTGAATCATCATTAATCCAGGACGAGAAGTTTGCGGCTGCGACTAAACGGAATTTTTTATGCTTTTTTGCCAGTTTTTGGTAAAATATAAGGATAAATTGGTATTCCTGAATTCATGGAGGGGTGGCATTTTTTTATTGATTGTTTCTCGCAATGAAAGGAGGCCGCATGGACAGGCGAAGTTTTTTGAAGAACGCAACCATTGGAGCAGCAGCCCTGGGGGCTGCTAAAGGAGTGCTCGCCGTCGACCAAAATTACCCAACAAAGGTCGATCCGAACCTCTTTCAGTCCATTAACAGAGTCAAGGACCCCGCGAACAAAACCCCTTTGGAGAAATCCCATGGCCCTGTCATTACGGCTCCCGCCACGGTGAAGGCCGGCGAGCCATTTGTCGTTGACGTGAGCATCGGGGAAGTCGTCCATTCTATGGGGCCGTCGCATTGGATCGAGTTCATTGAGCTCAATATCGGCAATGAGCCCGCGGGAAGGATCGATTTCGAGTCCAAAGGATACTTGCGTCCGAAAGCGACATTTAACGTCACTTTGACAAAGGAATCCGCTCCTTCAGGCAAAGTGACGCTGATCGCCCGTCAGCGCTGCAATCTCCACGGCCTTTGGGAAGGAAGTCTCGATATTTCGGTCACCTAAAAGTCCAGGAACTGGGCCGCTAATTCGAGAGTACGATCAAGCTAGATTTTTTTCTTCGTCTTCTTGGCGTTGCCCTGGTGATCGTCGGCTTCGTGATTTCGGCCTTGGGCGTGTCTTGGACTGATTTGACACACACCTTTTAGGTTCTGTTAGGACTTGCCAGCTTTTTGGGCGTAATCTGTAATTCGTTATTTAGGATGGTCATTATTCTCGAGAGGAAATCACAGGGAAAATAAAGTCAATAGAAGTAAACCTTTTTTGTTTTTCTTTCGTAGCACTCAGAGAAGGCCGATATAAATATAGATACAACGGATGTTAGGGGTGAATTCTCGTCGATGGAGGACCAAACTATGATTTATACGAAACGAGCCCTTCTCACCGCCCTGTTTTTAGCGCTCCTCTGCGGCGCTCCCATCCTTGCCCAGACGCAGAGTCTGGAGGAACAGTGGCGTGCATCCAGTGCTGAGCTGGCGCGCTACTACAGTCAGAAGAGCTGGCCTGAGGCCCTGCGCGTCATCGAACAGCAGCTCAAATTGGCTGAACGCACAAGCAATCGCGAGGCTCTGGCGAGCGTTCTCTACAACAAGTCTTGTGTCCATGCATTGGCGGGACAGAAAGAGCCGGCCTTCGCGGCCATTCGAGAGGCCGTCGCTGCCGGTTTCACGGACTACTCTAGGTACTTCAATGACCCAGACTTCGATTCGCTTCGCGCCGATCCCCGTTTCAAGTCGCTGCTCGCAGAGTTGAAAGCGAAATACGGTCCCACGCTCTTGCTGTGGGACCGGACGCAGCCTGCGCCAGAGTTCCAACAGCTGTTCGACAGCCCCCAGGCCCCGGAATTCCTCGAGATGCGGCGCGAGTTCTCGATAGACGCCGTCCTGGAAGGCGCCAAGGACGATTATGAGCGACTGCGACGGCTGACGGCTTGGGTCAACGCGCGATGGCAGCACAGCCCAAACCAGATGGCCTCGAAGTCCGATCCGATCACGATTCTCCGCGAGGCCCAGAAAGGCGGACGCTTCATCTGCCGTGAGTACGCCATCGTGCTGGCCGGCGTTGCGACAGCCTACGGCATGCCCGCCCGCGTGCTCAATCTGTTGCCTCGCGACGTCGAGACGCGGAGCGAAGCCCACTCCGTCGCCGAGGTTTGGCTGGATCAGTTCCACAAGTGGGTTCTGGCCGACGGCCAATACGGAGCCATCGGCGAGCTGGACGGCGTTCCGCTGAACGGCATCCAGCTCCAGGCGGCGTTAGCATCAGACCGACCGGTCGTCTGCAGCGTGGGAGCTGCGACCTGCAGCGAATGGAAACCGTTTATTTTGCGAAATGCCTACTACTTTAAGGCCGCCGATGATCAGCATTTGTTCAAGCGCAGCATGAAAAGCCAGCTTGTCCTCGTGCCCAAGGGAGCGCCGAACCCGAAGAAGTTCGCCGGAGGCAATGAGGAAGTCTTCGCGGGCGGCATCTATACCTCCAACCCGGACACGTTCTATGCGCCTCCAAAACGGTCGAATTAAGGCGAATCCTGATATCCCTTAGGAGGCGATTCCCCTGGGCGGCCGATAAGAAAATTTTCAGACTCCGGGAGACTTCTAAGATTTCTGTTCAATTTATGCCCTTTGGCAAGATAATACAGTCCTAGAATATTGGTTTTCACGGCTATTGACATTGCCGCCCGGCCGAAGATATAGTTCCGCTATAGATAGGAGGATAAATTCAGCGCCAAGAGCGGGAATTCCCACGCTGTGGAAAAAGGAAAATCCTATAATCCAGGCCGAACGACACTGGCGATAATTGAAAAGCACGCAGTTGTTGGCTAGTGTGATTCGGGGCGTCATCTTCACCGACCGAGTCATGGTAAGAGCGGCCTGACGATGGACCAACGGGACATGCTCAGAGATTTTTCAAACGCAACTCTCGACAATATCTCTTTGAATAAATTGTATCAATAGACGCTTCACAAAAAGGAGGGGCCATGTCTTTAAGGAAAGCATTGTTTGTCTGGGGATTCTGTTTGCTGACGCTTATCTCCGCCTTTGGTCAGGAAGTGACGGAACGCTCCCGATTAGGGGCTGCCATTGAAGGCGTGACCTACATCAGCAGCGGAAGCCTGGCGGGCCATGTGGCCTTTATTGATTGTTGGGGCGTATACGTCTGCGACCTGTTGGGTGTAGGGTACGAGAAAATATTTTCTGTCGAGAAAATAAGCTTTGGCGCATGGCCGAGAGGGATCGCGTATATCGGACAAGGCGAATTCGCCGGTAACTTTCTTTTAAGCGACCTAACGAATCGCAACACGCTTTTTATGGTCTCAAGTTCCGGCTCATTGATTTCTGAAGTCCACGCTCAGGATTTTCAGTGGGAGGTTAGCTGCGAAGGAATGACCGAGATCTCCAGCGGCTCTTATGCGGGGAAAATGGCGCTCGTGGGCTTCACCGGTGTTGCGGGAGGGAATACGAGGCATATATACATTTTCCGGATGGAAAAACAGAGCGACGGGACGATTTATGCTTTTATCGTAAAAGATCTCGCCCAGGTGAATGTCCCTGCTCCCTATGATATATACGCCTTGTCGATCGCCTTTTTACCGCCCGGTTCTCCCGTTTATCCGAATCATTTTCTCCTGGGCGATGTCTCCGGCACGATCCACGTTATTGATATGGAAGGAATCGAAGAAGCGACATTTTCAGGCATTCGTTTCATGGAAGGGATGACTTATATCGCGGGCGGGATCTATCAAGGTAAGCTCTTCATTACGGATATGACCGCTTCCGGGGCGACTGTACGAAATCTCGACGGTTCGCAGAGTACGCCGATCGGCATTTCAGTCGGCGGCGCCGGATGCGGAGCCGGCAGCATAACCTGGCTCAAAGATAGAAGACAGATGATCGCATTTTCCTGGAGTGGATTGCAGTGGAATTGGCCGATGTACCTTATCTCTAGGCCCTATCCCGGCCAATGGAGGAAGGACGCCGAATTCGCTTATACTCAATTGAGGACGCCTTTAAAAATGACCGATATGACAAGCGCCGGGACCTATCACCTCTTCGGTTCGGTGAATTCCTCGCCCGACAAATCACCCTATGAAGTTCATATCCTCGATCAGTAGTGTCTAATCGAGAAAAATGAAAAGTCTTCCATCATGCACGTAATACAGAGGATACGGCCGGTTTCGGCCGTAATCGATTTGAACGCGATTTTGTATAATCGGCGCTCTTCCGCACGTAA
>Ga0315282_10000163_pt1 | contig 135012 bp, 124 predicted proteins | sample YL17G07_20_MG_FD_203693 | JGI IMG/M metagenome (GOLD analysis project Ga0315282, IMG submission 203693) | Sediment microbial communities from Yellowstone Lake, YNP, Wyoming, USA - YL17G07_20 | ecosystem: Environmental > Aquatic > Freshwater > Lake > Sediment | place: USA: Wyoming | collected... | reverse complement strand
GATATCGTCTTCTGTGAGAACTTCAAATATCACGCGCGCACTCCCCCAACTTCGCTCGAGGTATGTACACTCTGACTAATTACCTTTTCTGAAACTGCGATATTGCATTGAGAAAGGTACGAAAGGGATGGTATGTAGAAGAGGCCACTCGCCAATTCGTACAATCGCGGTTTTGACCCGCACTACGAACCGAGAGGCGAGAGGCCATGCTATACATAGGACTGGACGTGCATAAAGAATTCTGTCAGGCGTGCGTGATTGATGAACGAGGACGGGCCCTCTCTAACGAGAGGTTCCCGTCCACACACGAGAGCCTGGATGTATTCCTGGCTGGTATCAAAGATGCCAAGTTCGTCCTCGAGTCAACGGGCATCTGGGAGTACATCTACGAGGGGATCGAGGACCGAGGGTTCGAGGTGGTCCTCGCCCATCCGCTCAAGGTGAGGGCTATCGCGGAAGCCAGGGTCAAGACCGACAAGGTAGATGCCGAGACCCTAGCTCAGCTGCTGAGAGCGGACCTCATCCCGAGGTCCTGGGTCCCTTCCAGGGACATCAGGGACCTCAGGCAGCTCGTGAGACAGCGGGCATATCTCGCCAGGCAGTCCACGAGCTTCAAGAACAGGATTTCCGCAGAACTCCTCAGACGAGGGGCGGGAGATGAACGGGCAACTGCAGGACGAGTTCAAGCGGAGACCCGATGCACAGCTCATCGCGACTATCCTGGGCATCGGGTTCTACGGCGCCCTCCTCATCCACGCGGAGATAGACGACATCAACAGGTTCCCCGACCCGGAGAGCCTAGCCGCATATGGGGGGGTCGTGCCGACTGTGAGCCAGTCGGCATCCACCGTCTACTACGGTGGCGTGAGCAAGGAAGGGTCCGCGCATCTGAGGTGGAAGCTCACCGAGATGGTGCACATCCACAAGTACTTCCATCCAGAGTCGAGACTGTCAAGATTCCACTCGAAGCTGGAGAAGAGGCGGGGCAAGAACAAGGCGACAATTGCGACAGCGAGAAAGCTCGTCCATGTCATCTACTGGATGCTCAAGACGAGGGAACCGTATCACGGTCAAGGATTCAACCCCGTGACTAAACCTGCACGGACGAGTGCGTGAAAGGGATTGGGGCAAAATCCCTGACAAGGGACGAAGCGGCCATAGTGCGGGAGAACCGCGAATAGAGGTTTGTCCGCTCAAAGACCCCAGCCTAATCGAAGATAGGAGGCAAAATCAAAGAAGAAGAAAAGTGATTGGGAAGAAGCCGCGAGGGCCTCTTCAACATAGAGGTTTGATTGATTTCGGCTCCATTTGTGTTATGCTCCTTTTTGTGAGTTGCAGCAGGACCGCAGGGTCAACTGCATCAAATTGATTCGACGATCTTCCCGATTTCATTTGTATAATGTGAAGCACCCTGCGCCTCTGGTCATTGAATGCGAATTCGCAGTTGTCAATTTCGGCCCCTGGATTTGTGGGGTATTATCCCGTTTCCATCCTTCTTCTCGCTTTGTCTACATAGAGCACGTCCTTTCCTTCCCTACAACGGCCCGTGGTCTCGGCGCAGAGATTGCAGGCTCGGAATCTTGCATGCCTGAAGGCATCGATCAAGCTGTTCAGTTCATTCCCCAGGTGAAAAGTGCGAAGTCGTTATTGATCATACGCAAACTACTTATAGAGGACTAAGCTTCGGAAAACACGAAGGCCGACTCAAGAGAGTTCCGGTAAATGCACGACGGACAGTGTGCGGAAGCGGTGTAAGGTATGGCATCTGCGAGACTGAAGTTCCTTAGTGCTGACGAAGAGGTCCTGATTCACGACAAGAGTCTTGAGGTTTTGGCAGACATCGGAATCTTGGTGGGAAGCGATTCGGTGCTCTCACTGCTTGAAGATTCTGGTGCGAGAATAGACCGCAGGAAGAAGATCGCGCGAATCCCTGAGGAAATGGTCAGCGACGCGTTGAAGAAGGCACCCAAGGGATTCAAATTATGCGCAAGGAACAGGAAGAACGACGTTGACCTACCAACGGCGGGGCTCCCAAGACTGACGACGGATGGGCTCACGCTGTACGTGAGGGATCTCGAGTCCGGCGCGAAGCGGAACGCCACGAGAAAGGACCTCGCGGATGCTGCGCAGCTTGCGGATGCCCTCGAAGCCGTGGACATCTTCTGGCCTATCGTTACCGTCTCCGACGTGCCGCCTGCAGGGCACAACCTCTACGAGCTCTGGATTGGGCTTCAGAACTGCGAACTCCATGTGCAAGGGGATTGCACCAGCGCTGACGATGCGAAAAGGATGATAGAGCTTGCGTCCCTGGTTGCAGGCGGTGACGAAGAGCTCAGAAGGAGGCCGATCTTCTCATGCGCCACTAACCCTATCTCGCCTCTTTCATTCGACAGGGGAGCGGTGGAGGCCCAAGTCGAGTTCGCAAGAGCCGGGATCCCCATACTTTGCCATTCGATGTCCATGTCGGGCATGTCCGCCCCAGTGACGATTGCGGGGACAATAGTGAATGTCAATGCCGAGAACTTAGCCAGCATCGTGATATCCAACTGCGCATCGCCAAGAGCACCGCACATCTACGGCTCGTGTTCTATGCCCGCTAACATGAAGACCGGAGAAATCGACTTTGAAGCTCCTGAAGGATTGCTTCTGTCCGCAGCGACGGGCCAAATGGCGAAGAGGTACCAGAGGCCGTGCATGGTCGCCCATTGGGGGTTGGGCAATAACGGGCCGGGCATCAGGATCTCGTTCTCGGAGGCGTTTGCGACCGCCGCGAGTGTGTTCGCTGGCAGCGACATAGTGTCCGGCATTGGGGGACTGGACTGCGCGAAAGGCTACTCGTTGGACCAGATGGTGCTGGATTCGTACGTCTGGGACAACTTCCGTTCGTTCTTGAGGGATTTCAGGATTGACGGCGATTCCGTCGCCCTGGAGGTGACGCGACAGGTTGGTCATGGCAACAGCTTCCTGTCACATCCCCACACAGCGCGCAACTTCAGGAAGGAACTACATTTCTGGGACAGGAGCAAGCTTGCCATGGAGGCTACACTCTCTGATCGCATGCTTCCGGAAGCGCGCGAGATCGCCAGAAGGCTGCTCAGGGAGCACGACGTCGCCCCGCTCGACAAAGAGGTGGTGCGAAGGGGCGATCAGGTGCTTTCTGAATACTTGAGAAGAACTGGCTAGGAGTCCTCTTTGCGCGGACGGAAGCGGAGGACGGAGGAGCAAGTCTAGAGAGACTTCAGCTTACCCTTCACCCCTAGGCTCTTCCCGAGCGACGTCCGAGCCGGACAAGACGAGGGATTCGTTGGGCCGGGCCAGACTGGAGTTCTCCGAGAGGAACCTGTTGGTGGCCAAGCTGCAGGACAAGCCCGGGGAGCTTGCCAGAGTCTCGAGGGAGCTGGCAAAGGCTGGGATAAACATCGACGCGTCCTACATGCTCGACAAGGACTCGAAGCACGTGCATGTTGCGCTTGCTGTGAGCGACGAGCAGAAGGCAAAGAACATACTGAAGCTGTGACGAAGCGCGAGTGACCCTCACAAACCTCTTCCATCATGTTTGCACGCTTCGAGGCTGTCTGCTGAGCTGTGCTGTGTGCGGTGCTCTCGAGGGGCTGGAACAGCGCGACAAGTCAGAGTCTGCATCTGGCCAGCCAAAGATATCTATAGTCGGATGGCCCTCCGGTTCGAGGGGGAGTATGACTTGAAAATGCTTCTGAAGACAGCGATATCGATGGCGTTGGTGGCGATGGTGGCCTTGTCTCTGATGCCCGCGGTCAACGCGGGTGAGAAGAAGTCTCTGCCAGTATCGCACATGATTGGAAACATACCGTTCCACCAGCAGATGAACGGCCTCTCCTGCGGCGCCGGATCGCTCGAGATGGTCTTTGATTACTGGGGCCCTGACATCGACCAGAAGGAGATCATGAACGTGGCCAGGGTGTCGGTCAATGGCATATGGAATCCTGACATAGTGAGGGCCGGGCAGTTCAGCTACATGAGTTCCGCGATGGGCTACATGTTCCCGCAGGTGGGACCGGAAGCGGGCTTCGTGGAACGGGGACTTGGCTACGCGGCGTTCGCGTTCTCTTCGGAGAGGTTCTGGTTGCCTGAGCTGAAGGCGCTTATTGCGAGCGACATACCAGTGATAGTGGCTATGTACTCCATGCCCACAGGTGGCGGAGGGCACTTCCGGGTGGTGATGGGATATGACGATTCCCAGGAGCTGATATACTTCATAGACACCTGGGGCAGGGACACGCTCCACCTGAACGACTGGACCGGGATACTGCCCTGGACATACACGGACTTCCAGAGCGGCTGGAACTACAAGGAATACGGGACCGCACACCCCTACTCGGGACCCTACTTCGGGGCCATAGTGCTCCCGTGGACCGTTGATGTGGATGTCAAGGGCAAGCAGACTGCGGGCTCGACGATTACCGTCAGCGCCTCGATCACATACCCGTGCCCTGCCCCGTTCAACAGCGCGATGTTCCCGGCGTCTGATGCGTTCGCGAGCATATCGCTTCCCACCGGGATGACGCTCGTGAGCCCGTCCGGGGAGATATCCATGGGAACGCTTGGCGCGGGGGAGCGGGCGACTGTGTCGTGGACCGTCCACTGCGGCCAGGACTGCAGCGGTGCGGCCATATCCGTGACCGCCTGCGGTCTCGTCTCCGGGCATGTGCCTGACGCAGAGAGGATCTATCTGCCGGAAAGCCGGTCGGACGAACAGGCGAAATGCTACCCGGCCTACGACTACACCGACATGATCGGTGGCACGGGGTTCGTTTCGTTCTAGGCCGATCCCACGCTGGCTGGGCATCTTCCAAACCCCTTTTTCCTTCATCTCACATCAGCTCTCTCGCCGGCGTCTTGCACCTCTTGGCGATACTGGGAACGGGGAGAGGCAGCCACTTGGATTCGAAGACACGAGAGGATTGGTGACACATGTGATGGACTCAGCTCTGCGCGCAGCGGTCAGGGAGGCTCTCGTCTCGGCTCTCTTTCTCATAGACCGCGACGCCCGTACGCCTGAGGATCTCCATTGTAGCCCTGTCGATCCGAGCGATGTCCTCTTCCGTGAGGACCTCAAACCTCACTGATTCGTCCTCCTGGTTGTCCGGGTTCCCTTCCCGAACCGCCCTTTTCAGGTTCTCTTTTCTGAACCAGGCCTCAAACGCCTCTGGGACTTGGAGCACTGAGGCCGCGCGGAGTTTTGCCAAGGCTTCCGTAACCGGTCATTAGTTTCTTCTTCCAATCGCCAGGGCCGCTAATCCGTCCGACTCGCCATCTAGGCATTATTCCTCCTTCTCTGCTTCTCATTCGACTCGGCCTCCCGCGCGCATTCCATTCTGTATGGGCAGGCCGTGCGCTTAGCTCTCTCCATATCTGTCAGAATTAGTAATCCTGCGTCAGTTTCCAGATTAACTCTATGGGGCTTGCCCGCTGCCCGCTTCCAGCTGTGCCAGAGATCAGCATAGAATTCATCGAGGTGGAAGAAAAGATCGGCATAGAAATTCGCACGAATCTCTTCGGCTTCTTCCTCTTATCGAGCACAACAACGTCAGCGTGCGAAAGGGACGAAGCGTTCGTAGACCTTCTGCCAAGAAAGGGTACCGCCCTGTGTGATCCTTCCCGACCATGGTCGTATACCAACTCAATCCCTTCGTACTGGCCAGCAAACTCAAGATGGAGCCTCTCGCCAGTGAACACGCTAGTCTTCCCAAGAATGGTATTGCCGCATTGACTGCACTTGCCCTTTCTCGCTGGTCTCTTGGTCAACGGTTTGCCGCAATAAGGGCATGATGATTCATTGAAGCACCTCAGATTCCTGTCGAACATGTGGACATCCATCGCTTCGAAGAGCAGGCCTCCTCTGTAAACTGGGTCTGGTTCTCTGGCTGGATTCTGGACGACTATGTCTTTGACAGGGACTAGTCCTCCGTCTTTTCTGACTCGCCTCAATTCCTGTTTGACATTCTCATGGGTCTGCTGAAGAAGCTCGAGAACAATTCTCCTAAATTGAGGGTGTCGACTGATGTCCGGCACTTCTATGGACCGTTGTTCCGGGGGCAGTGAGATGTTGGCCGCTACGATTATCTTCCTGGTCGGACACTCATCTGGGGAAAACTCCTTCAGGTCGAGAGCACCGTGTTCGTTGGTCTTCTGCAGCAAGCTTTGCAGGTGGGTCTGGAAGACCTCTCTTTGGTCGTAGATATAGGTCCTGGGGCGGAAATCGACCGACCCAGCCAAGGACACGATTTCTGGCGCAACCAGCTTCATTCCCAGACCCCGTTTCGCGATAAGATAGAGGGGGGAGACATACAACTCATGGACGTCACTCACGGTATTGAGGAACCTGAGGAACATGTCCGCGCGATTATGAAGCATACAAGAGAGTATGATCGCCGTTGACGAATATGACAGGAAGGAACTGTTCTTGTGTACTGACCTTAATCTAAGAACCATGTTGAAAGCGGAATCGTAGTCGCCGAAGAACAGATGACGTTCAAGTCCGTAATAGAAGACGAATACATACCCGATGTTGATGTCTGAGTCCACGTTCTTCAGCCAATTCAGATACATCCACCGCTGCTCGGGGGCAATCTGAGCATACTCCGGATAGTAGGGCGGTCTCTCGACATTCTCTGGGTTGGCAGGTTTGCGAATCACATCCTTCATACTAATTGCACTGGGCTCGAATGCTCCCTTGAAGGAGATGTGTAGGGAGTATCCGCCGATGTTGATGGTATTCTTGTTGAACTCCTCGTCTGGGATGTTCTTCAGCGGACCATCTCTAAACCAAAGTAGATGCAATACGTCTGATGGAATGCCCTTGTGGGGCACGACAATCGAATCGCTAGTCTCCGGCGCTCTGACATTCTCAATTGACTGAGGGGTACCCACTTTCGCCAGCTTCTTTGATATTGACGCGAGGAACCCCAAGCAACGCACCCTCCCTGTATCTAATGCACTTGGTCGTATTTCAAAAAAGCCGGTATTGTGGATTCAATGCAGGTGATAGAGGGAGCAACGCACATGGGCGCTTGATGAAGAACGGACTCTGATAGAACTTGCATCGGAACTAGTCATCGAGTTTGGATGGGGCTCTATCAAACACTGGCTGTTCAGGATTCTCTTTGAGTTCAAAACCGGCTCCCTGTGTCGCTAATCGCAGTCCGTTCCCCTGGATTGGCTGACCAGCAACTAGGACTGGAGCAAAGGGCGACCCAATCGGGGAAGATCATAAAGAAAAGGGAAGAGGCCGGACCCGCCTCCTCAATATAGAGGTTTGATGCATTCTCCTTGAATTCCAATCCTCGCTGATTAGAAAAGAGCCAGAAAGTCGAAAGTGGGGTAGGTCGACCCCGGTTTCGACCATACTGGCTATGAGTCTAATCAGCAGGGATTGGAATTTCCTGTGACAGGGGCTTCCGTGCCTGCCAAGCAGCTCTCACTTGGGAGAATGCAGATTCCGCTCTGATGCGACCGTAGTACTGCTCCGTGGTCTTCGTTGAGGAGTGACGCAGGCATTTGCTGATGGCCTCGATCGGCGCATTAGCGTCCTTAAGCGTCTGCGCATATGTGGGACGAAAGTCTTTCCATCGAAAGTGCTCCCCGGAGGCCGTCTCGACAGCCTTCTTGAGCTTCGCCCACATCGCAGGCGACCAGAACCGCGCCTCCCCCTTCACCGATATGAATAGGAACAGGGCCTCGACATCGGTCTGGCCGGTCTCCGCCAGCTCAATCCGCCTTCGCTCCAGGTATTCTCTCATGATATCCTCGCACCCGGGCATTATAGGCACGCGCTCTGTCCCGTTCGCCCACCGCGCCATCCCTTTCGGCGAGCTGACGCGCATCTCCATCCGGTCCAGATTGAGGTCTGCGAGCCTGGAGAGACGAAGCTCCGAAGACCGTAGCCCTGTATGCGCGCAAAGGGCAATCGCGGCCTTTGTTGTGGCATCCCACCAAGGATCATCGAGCACGTATCCTCCAGAGAGGAGGATATCCATCGAGTCGGGCGGGATGAGGCTGATGGACTTGACCATCGGCTTCGGCAAAAGGTGCCGCCTCTTGACCTTGAGGCGGGAGATGACGTTGTTGCCGACGCTCTGCAGCACCTCGTCGAGGAACTTCATGTAGTGGGCTGCCGTCGTCGCGTCGAGGTTCCCCTTGAACCACCCGATGATCTCGCTTACGTCTCGCTCGGTCAGCTTATTTGGACTTGTCGTTAGTATCTTGCCCTGCGACTTGAGGTCCTCTAGAAGCTTGTAGATCCGCCTCAGCTTGCGACGTCGTTCATCCTGCGTGGATTGGGCGTAGTATGGTGCGGTTTCGCGAAGCAGGTCATTGACCGCCGTTATGAACGGCCTGCCCTCGAAGCCATCCATCGATGAGCTGCCCAGAGAGATCAAGAAGGATCTGGAGGATATGTTCGATGCGGAGGTGAAGGCGCTATAGAGCACGGCGAATCGCAGCTTCCTCAGTTCAGCCTTGGCACATCACCCTGTGCATGTCCTGGGAATTCCAATTCTCATGTTGACCCTGCTCATGGAACCATCAACACCCCTAGCTCGCTTAAGGAATATCACACCGTCCGCACCAACTTTGAAATGTCTGTCGCACACCGTCTTGGCAAGCGCGCTACGGTCGCAGTCAGGGGTTCTTGGGCCCTCCAGCTCATCCCTGATGATGAAATCGTTTCCGCAACCCTGGTACTTGACGAATCTGAAATCGTACTTCATCTCAACACCTTGATAACGCAACGAGATATGATCGTGTTTGCCTCCATCGCCAACCGGAGAACTGTTAAGTAGGCATATTGGGATTCCTCGAGTCCAGACCAGAGGATCTTTGTAGCCAAGGGGGGAACGAGCGCTGCATGACATACTGATTGAAGGGGGAACCGTTGTTGACGGGACTGGCTCTCCCGGCAAGCTGCTTGATGTGGCGATCGACGATGCCAAGGTTGCGCGATTATGCAAGCGCTCCGAGGCAAGAGGTGCGATTAGAATGAATGCAACGGGGCTGATTGTCTGCCCTGGGTTCATCGACATCCATTCGCACTCTGAGTTCCACCTCCTGGCCAATCCCCTTGCTGAAAGCAAGATCCGGCAGGGGGTCACGACAGAGTTGGTAGGTAACTGCGGCTCATCTCCCGCTCCAGCCATCGGAGTCGCAAGGGAGTCTCTGGAGGACAAGCTGAAGAATCCGGAATTCGCTGAGGTGAGACTCGACTGGGTCACGATGGACGAGTATCTACTCAGGCTCTCGAAATTGAAAACATCTGTCAACGTTGCCACCCTGGTCGGAGCATCCACGCTCAGGCAGTGTGTGATCGGCAACTCGGACACAAAGGCAGGGGAGGATGAGCTGGCAAGAATGAACCAGCTCCTGACGGACGCCATGTTGCAGGGCGGGTTCGGGCTCTCATCCGGGCTCATATACGCACCGGGATGCTATGCGTCCACGGAGGAACTTGTATGCCTGGCATCCACATCCGCATCTTTGGGCGGGTTCTATGCCAGCCACATACGAGACGAGGGCAGAGCACTCATCAATGCGGTGGAAGAGGCTATCAGGATTGGCCGCGAAGCGCACTCTCGTGTGGAGATCTCTCATCACAAAGCAGAAGGCAGGCCGTCCTGGGGGACTGTCGGCCGGACGATCGCCATGATTGAGGAGGCAAGAGAACAGGGAGTCGATGTCTCTTTCGATGTGTATCCCTACACGGCTTCTAGCACCACCCTGGACACGCTTCTCCAGCCATGGGCAAGAGAGGGAAGCAAAAAAGAAATCATCGATAGGATCAAAGATCCTGAGACACGCATGAGGATTATCCACGAGTTCGTGACTCCCACTGAATCGATGGAAGATATCGTGACCGACACTGGCTGGGAGAACATCAATGTCGTGGGGCTTTCGTCCGACGCCTACAGAAGATACGACAACAAAACAATCACTGAAATCGCAGAAGCGATGGGCAAGGACCCAGCTGAGACGGCACTTGACATCATGGTCGAGGAGGACCTCCGGGCCTTTGCCATCTTCCACGATATCGCTGAGGACGATGTCATCATGGTAATTCGTCATCCGCTTGCCGCGATAGGCTCGGACGGCGAGGCGGAGGCACCCTATGGTCCGTCGGGAAAGTATGCGACCCATCCCAGAGCATACGGCACGTTCCCGAGAGCATTGAGGAGATACGCCATCGACAAGAAGCTCGTGCCGCTGGAGGAACTGATCAGGAGAATGACTTCATGGCCGGCGCAGCGCATGGGCCTTCAAGACAGGGGGATTCTTGCGAGCGGAATGGCGGCCGACATTGTGGTCTTCGACCCCGAAAAGATACGTGACTTGGCGACATACGAGGATTCGCATCGCTACCCAGAAGGTATCGAGTATGTGATGGTGAACGGTGCCGTCACGATAGAACATGGCGAGCACACGAAGGAGCGGGCGGGTCAGGTTCTGAGACACAAGCCGAGCATGGCATAGACTCAGCTCGACGCCCCGCATATGTCCAGCGCGACCTGCGAGTACACGTGAGTGCACCTCACAAGGTCTTCCGTTAGGACGTACTCGATACGGGCGTGGGCGCCCGCACCGCCGGGCCCGAAGACCACTGAGGGCATCTTGGCGAAATGGGTCATCAGAGCAGCATCGGTCCAGCCCCAGAAGCTCGTCACCTTGGGGGGCCTGCCAGTCACAGACCGGATGGATCTCTCCAGTGATCTCACAAGCGGATGTGAGGTGCTGACGACGTTGGGGACATGGGTCATGGCAAGCATATTCGCAGGATCCCGCGTGAGCCTCTCCTTGAGAAAACCGTAGGCCAGGAGCACTACGACAAGCGGGCTTGATGCCACAAGCGGAAACACTATCGACGCAAAGCCCTGCGAAATCGCGACGATCTCAGCAAAGAACGCGATATTGCCGACGATGCTCGATGCGGTGCACAACGCCACTGTTGAGCTTCTTGGCAGATTGGGCGATGAAACTTTTCGTATCAATTCATTTCGTGTGGAGTTAGGACTTACCATTTCGCATTGGGGAATCGACATTTCTTGAAATCGAGCAGTTCTCAAGATATGCAACGCATGACGACCTTCAACTTTGGAGAACCGTGTTCCAAAATGAGTGGTTACTTGAATCACTAGCAACCATTAAGTATCGGATTGTCATGACTGGTACCAGCGGGGGATGTGGTCCATGCCATTTGCGGATCTTGCTGGTGGTTGATTGGCGGATCTGAGAAGACTAATAGCACGAAAGGTCATCTACCTCGTCATCACTTTATTTGCCATCGCAACGCTAAACTTCATAATGTTTCATCTTCTGCCTGGTGAGCCGGCAACCGTTTTGCTGCCCGGGAGGGCTACGAAGGAGGGAATTGAGCAGCTTCGCATTTATCTCGGTCTCGACCGGCCGTTGTGGTATCAGTACTTGATATACATGAAGCACGTCGTGACATTGGACCTTGGAGAGTCATGGTATTGGAAAGGCACCGTCCTCGATACGATAATGCCACGGTTCCAAAACACACTTATTTTCGTAGGAATTGGGACTTTTATTGCAATCGTTATAGGTACATACGCAGGAATGCTAGCTGCCGCGAGAAGGGGAAGACCATCGGATGTTCTGTTGACGGGAACCGGCCTTTTCTTTTACTCGATACCCGCGTTCTGGATGGGCATGATTCTGCTATTGATATTTGCCGTCCAAGGATCCCTGGCTTGGTTTCCTCTGAAAGGATCTTACGACATCGGCCTGACGAATCCAAGTCTTTCTCAGATAATTGTCGACAGACTGTACCACCTCTTCCTTCCCGTGCTTACTTTCGTGCTCACCGCGTATGCTGAGTTCACATTGATCATGCGCAGTTCCCTGATAGATGTTTTCACGGAAGACTATATTCAGACCGCGCGGGCAAAAGGGCTATCGGATAGGAATGTGCTCCGTCGGCATGCAGTTCCGAACGCCATGCTCCCGACTGTCGCAAATACTGCAATGTATGTGGGATACATCGTTACTGGGGCAATTCAGATAGAGGTGGTTTTCTCCTGGGATGGCATTGGGAGGCTTACCTGGGACGCTCTTCAGAAGAGGGATTTCCCTGTACTCCAGGGCGTCTTCCTGATACTGGCCACCGTGGTCATCCTTGCTAACTTTGTTGCAGATATCATATCTCTTTACATAGACCCGAGGTTGAAGGCTTGAAAGCGAAGCGGCTGCGATTCCTAGGATTCGTCATAGACGGACTCACACGCTCACCACGCTGGGAACGCATACTCCTCGCCTGGAGGAGGGCCGTCGGAGTTTTGAGAATCCTCTACAAGAATCGTAGTGGCATGACCGGGATCGCAATACTCACGTTTTTCATTCTCATGGGAGTGGTTGGACCGACGGTTAACTGGTGGATTTTCCCTCTTTGTAATCCAAATGACGTCATATCGAACTCCGATCCAACCCAGATTCTCAAACCCCCGAGCTGGGAGCATCCGCTCGGCACGGATGAGCGCGGGATAGATGTCCTGAGCGACCTCGCCTACGGAACGAGGAACTCGCTGATTGTCGGGTTTTCTGCGGCCCTGATCACGATGGTCATTGGAACCATTGTTGGCCTCGCAGCTGGCTACTACAGTCGCATGGCCGACGAAATCCTGATGCGTACAACGGATATGTTCCTCGTCTTGCCCTGGATTCCGTTGGCAGTGATTCTCGCGACTGTTCTTCCACCTCAGGATTCACCTAGCCTGTGGAAGGTCATCGTCGTGATTGGCATCACGAGCTGGCCGATGACGGCACGAATGGTTCGCTCTCAAGTGTTGTCTATCAAAGAGCGAGGTTTTGTGGAACGTGCGAAGTCGATCGGAGCGGGCAGCGGACACATACTTCGACGGCATGTGTTGCCGAATGTCTTTCCTTTGATATTCGCGAACATGATTCTTTCGGTCTCAGTGGCTATTCTCTCAGAGGCTTTCCTGGCGTACTTCGGGCTCGAGAATCCCCAGAGCATTACATGGGGCCTGATGCTCTATCATGCACAGTTCTTTGGAGGCTTCGCTCACCGTGCATTCTGGTACATTCTGCCTCCCGGCCTTTCTATCGCATTCGTAGTTTTGGGCTTCAGCCTTCTCGGCTACGCTCTCGATGACATCCTGAATCCTCGCCTTCGGAGGAGATAGCTTGATGCCCAGAGGATCTCTTGACGAAGGAAACGATAGTAGTTCAACAAAGAAAAAAGGAGAACTCAGAGGAAGCCTCTAGACGAGGCTTCCTCGGAGGGGACACTTGATCTACTAAGTTTCTGGCTTCTGTTCGGGTCCTTGCGTCTCACGCTCGCCAAGATCGGGGCCAGCCTTCTTCCTCCTTAGTAGCATAAGCGCCACCGCAGCGACAACAGCAATCACTACCACAGCGATTCCCACCAGCACCATCGCGCTGATGCCGCCTTTTCCTTCTGATACGGGTTTCAGTTCGATGTCCAGGAGCTTCTCTTGTCCCGCGACGATCGTAACGGATGTCGTGTTGGTTTCATAGCCGGTCTTTGACACGGTCACGTTGTAGGTGCCTGCTTCCAGGAGGGAAATCCGATATCCTCCTGTGGAGTTGGAGACAGCAGATTTGGTTGAGTCACCCAATTGGACTGTGACGTAAGCGCCTGCGATTGCTGCGCTCGTATCGGCATCACGAACATACCCAGACAGAGAACCCGAGGTGCTACTCAAGCTGAAGTTCAGCCACGTCGATTCGCCCGCTAGGATGGTGCAGCTCAACGATTCGTTGCCGTAGCCAGCGGCTTCTGCGACGACATCATAGGGTCCTTCCGCGAGCGAAATATTGTAGAATCCCGTGTCGTTCGCAGTGGCAGAACTGCCATCAGCAGTAACCAGAGCAGCGACGATTGGCAGCCCTTGCTCATTCTTGACGTATCCGACCAGCCAACCAACATTCTCGACCAGCTGGACCGTCACCGTGATTAAGTCCTGTGCACTGAGACCGCCTGGATCCGTCACGGTCAGAGTCACTATCACCGTGCCTTCGCTCAAGAATGTGTACATGACAGTCCGTTCCCAACGGTAGTTGACGGCGCCGCCCGGCTCTGAAAACTTCCAGGTCCAGTTGAGAGTCGACACATCGTCATTCGGATCTTCGGCAGATCCTGTGAAGCTTTTGGTCTCACCAAGAACCACCAAGGTGTCACTTCCCGCATCAACATTGTACGGCGGCATGTTCTCCGCGATCGGCATGACACCAAACAGCATCGGGTTCGGCTGGTAGGAGCTCCCGTAGTGATAGCCTACATGAGTGCTGACATTGCCCCATCCAGTCCACACGTCAGTCCTCCAGGCTGTCATCGAGTCCGCGTCGACGGTAAATATGAATGGGGACGAGAGATAGTTGATTCGGCACATCTCTTGGATGGTCGCATTTCTCTCCTCGCCGGTCTGCCGCATCTGCAACAGGAAGAGCTCGTCGTAGGTCTCGTTCGTCCAGAAGTTGTCGTTCCAGCCCCATATCTCAGCTGATGTCTGCACTTCCAGTATATATCTCGGGTCAGGAATCCCACTCCAGTACCAAAGGTAAATCTCGTGATTGGCATCCCAGTAAACTCGCGTTTCCATTGTGGCCTCGTCAACATAGACTATTGTGACTTTCACTCCAACAATCCCCCACCAGCCAACCAAGTACGGGGCCATCGCGACATCTTCGGGGGCCGTGTTTATCACAAGCATATCGAATTCCAAAGGCGTTCCCTCTGGAGCATATGGATTGCCTGGGCCTGCAACTCTGACAGTGTGGTCTCCGTTCCAGACGTAACCTGCTGCCTCAAGAGTCTCATTCGCCTTGTCAAGGTCGAAGTTGAAAGTGTCAGGACCAGGATCATAGTAATATCGACCATAAACCTGCCCGACCAGACCTGCGCCAACATCACCGTATCCGCCGAAGATGATGTCGCGCAGGTACTGCTTGTTGGTCGCATAATGCAACGCCTGATGCACTCTCTCATCTCTCACAAGCGGATTGACCGGATGCTGCCCTGTTGTGGGCGCATCGGGGTAGCAGTTGAACCCGATATCCTTCGCATAGGTGTCCGACCCCTCATTAGTATCGATGTTGGGGAACCCCTTCAGCGAGTTGTAAGTCTGCGCTGCAGGGAACGTGGCGACATCAATATCTCCCTTCTTGAGCGCCTCCGCCAGCACCTGATCATTGCCATAGAAGAAGAATTGCAAGGTCTCTATGTGAGGCTTTCCAGCATAGTACTGATCGTTTGCCACCATTGTGACATGGTCACCGGTGACGTACTCCACGAACTTGAATGGACCCCATCCTACAGGTGGTAGGCCATCCCACTTGAGTACCTGCTGGCGAGACATACTCCCAAAAATATGCTCGGGAACAATGGGAATGCTCATTGTGTCTATCAAGACACTCGGCACCTTCAAGAACAAGTCAACGGAGTTGGGCAAGGTTGTGTTCACCTCGGCGTGATCGAATATGTTTAGCGGGATGTAAGGCGTATTCGTCCAACATATCGGATTTGTATCGAGATTGAAGTTTAGATTCCATGCCACATCCGCGGCCGTGAGGGGGACTCCATCAGTGCACGTGACGCCCTGCCGAATGTCATATTGCCACAAGCGATTGGCACCCTCGTCCTGTGGCGTCGCTGGATCATCTACGGCCTTCCAGCTCAAGACTCTCCAGCTAACTGCAAGTTCGGGAGCCGAATTCCAATCCAGGTCCCATGACGTGAGCGTGCTGTATATTAAGGTACCTATAGTCCAATCGGAGTCCTCTAAAGCAGTGAAAGGATTCAAGCTTGTAATTGGTTGTAGCATTCCGATACGGAAAGGGGGCACCGGAACCTGCGCTTGAATTCCTGCATGTTGAGTTCCCGCAATTCCAAACCCCGATCCCGCCAAAATAGAAGCGAACATCATCGCGATAGCGATTCCCACAGCTTTTACCGAGCCTCCAATATCCATTCAATTCCCCCTTTTCGAACAGGCTGAATCGTCGTCATCATCTATGAAGCTATTCCTCTTATCAGCAAGGATTTAGGAATATCGCCTATAAATGTACATTCAGTAGTTCGTAATCACCTCCCCACCGAGCCAGCACGCAGTCTCTTCTCCGGAACAACGACATCCAGTATGAGCTCGTACTTCTTCTCAAGGACATACCGGAGCATCGCCAGGAACCTGGGATAGGGAAGCAGCTTCGCATGGACATCGCGTCCTCCCGGCCCTCTCCTCGTCGTCGAGAGCCTCTCCCACTTCTTCTCGACCCAAGTGTTCACGAGCAGGAGGCTCGTGGCCACATAGAGTATCCTCAGCTTCGGGTCCCTCGTCGATGTCCGTATCCGGCTGCTCGACAGCAGCCGATAGCTGGACTCGATCCCGAACCTGAGCCTGTACTCTCCCAGCATGCGGCTCAGGGGCGGATGGGAGGAGCTGCTGGCGAAGAGGTATGTGATGGCCTTGTTCTTGCCCTGCCTGCCCTTGGAGTATGTCGTGACGGCATGGATCGGGAATGTGACCGAGGCGTTCGTCCTCGAGCTCCTCATCGTGTAGAGCGTGGTGTGGCTCTTCCTGCCCTTGGCGAGTGCGCGAGTGCCGCCCCTGTTCCCGCGCACCATCGCCGGCATGAGGAACTGGATGCCTTGTTCCTGGAGGTACCGGATGATGTCAGCTGTGAAGAACGCCCTGTCCAGATAGAGGCATTTGATCTCCATGCCCTGGTCCTTGACAAGGCGGACGACGCTGTCAAGGACCTTCAGCTTCCCATCCGTGCTTCTCACGAACGCCAGAGCGACCGTCACCCTCCTCCCGGAGAGGATGGTGTAGGCGGTCGCGTAGGCGTGGAACCAGGTTGTGCCGGACTTCGGCTTGCCCCGGACGACCTCGTCCTTCTCCCTCTTGGGCTTGCCGTGGTACGGGATGGCATGTTCTTCTCGAGAATTCCTGTGCGCAGGACCAGAATGGTGGGATCGTTCTGAGACCGTTTGACAACACATGCTAGGCCACGAATGCTCCGGGACTGAAACGATTTGTAGATGGCTTCGGCGTCCTATGAGTTGCCGTGCGTCTGGATTGGAGAGTTGCGAGGTAGGTGCCTGTGCCGCTATTACTACCATGTGGTTGTCGCGGCAGCAAGGCTCTCGGTCGCCCCTTCTCGCGCTTCATGATAACATAGAAGAGCATGAAGCCGCCCTCATCAATCTTGAGCGCCGTCCGTACTCTCACTGTAAGCAAGGACGCGCTTAAGAAGCTCAGCAAGGCTGCTATCGACTTCGATGTGCGTCCGCACGAACTCATCGACGCAATCGTCGTGTACACGAATTGGGAGGTACAGGTCGGGAAGCTCGCAGACATCATCAGAAAGACTCGGGAGAAGTCCGGAGTCGTCTCGGAGTCTCGTCGGAGTCGCATCCCGAGTCTTTCTCCGAGTCTTACAGAGAACGGAGTCCTTACGGAGCCATCTCCGAGTCCCGGAGAAAATGTAAAAACGCCAGAAAAGACTCGGAAGGACTCCGTCGGAGTCGATACGGAGTCTACAGAGTCCCTCGGAGGCACGAAAACATGATGTCGCGCATCAAGAGGGTATTAAAGCAAGCGGTCACGGGTTACATCCCGCACGGCAACGGAATGCAGCCTCAAGTGCCATTGCTTAATCAAATCAAAACGGAGCCGCTTAAGCAGGAAAAACCGGAGGAGTTGACGAAGATGCCCGAAGAGGAGCATGATGAGCGGTAACTTGAGGAAGATGAGGATGAGCAAAAGGACTCTGAGCGCGAATCCGAAGAAGAGAAGCCGGAGAAAGTCACCTAGGAGGAGCCTCAAAAGGTCGAGGAACCTGAGAAGCCAAAGCCCGAGAAGTACACGATTTTCAAGATGATGCGTACCATGACGACCAAGGAAGATGGCACCGTCGACATAAGACTGGCTCCCCGAACCATTGGTAACACCTACTTCGGTGAGCCGCCTAGCAAGGACGACCTCGAGGCATTTCTGTACCCGCTCTATGGCGGCGGCGAGTACATCGTCATCAACCAGAGCACGAAGAAGGTCCACAAGTGACACAGGTTCGATGGCCCTGCCAAGGACCTCGATGAACCCGTCCCGCCCGTAAGTCCAGCTCCTTCCCATATGGCGGCCATATTCTAGTCTCCAGGGGCCGTCCAGCCATCGAGCGCCGCTCCCGCACAGCCGGTCGAGCCTCTCGATGAAATCGAGAGGGCGATTCTCGAGGCGCTTGAGCACGCTGGAGAGCCCGAGGCTGACGACGACGTCTTGGAAGACGAGGCGACTGACGGGGAGTAACGACGCCGTCCAAACCACTTAAGCGCGCCAATCCATGCATGGATTGACGCGGTCCTTTTCTGACCGAATTCAGCAACCGCATTCAACCACGCCAGACCCGATGGGCGGACCGTCGGCGGGGATCTGCAACTGCCATGTGGGTATCATGACTGTCTCTTTCAAAGGCATCGACCGACTCACGGTCGAGTCCAGTCGAGCACCCTGCACCGGTCGATGAGCCTGTAAGGAAGGGCTTCCACCCACATGCTGTCGGATTCCGGATCACCCACTTCTGACGCAATGAAAAGGTACCTGCGTGTCTTGCGGACAACGACTCCCCAGCAACGCGTGATTCTGGGCTCTTGAATGTCCATGATTTCCTCTGCCGAGAGTCGGTCCATCGATATGGCATCCCGCCATTCAATCGAAGCGACATCCCCGATCCTCAGTTGCCTGGGAGAGATCCAGCGGGACTTCCTGCTTCGATACCCGGTTGCCAATCCTCACACCTTCCTGCCCCTCAATTGAGACCAAGCCGCGGAATGTGGGCCAGGTACGATTTCCTGAGGTCCTCTGGGTCTATGTGGTAGTAGATGTCCATCGCCTCTGGCCGGGAATCACCGCGAAGCTCCTGTATGTGCTCCCTTGGCATCCCGTTCCTTCTCAAGTGAGTGGTGAACCAATGCCGACAGCAATGCGGCGTGAAATGGTCTTCGAGCCTCGTTGACTTCTCGTCGTGAAGACCGATGCGCATCGCGTGGCTAACTACCGTCTCGTACACGACGTTCTTGTCGACCCTCCGGCCGGACTCCGTTATGAAGAGGGCCGGGTTGTCCTTGTCTGCAAAGGCTTTGCGCATCCTGACCCAATCGACAATCACGCGCTTGGTCTCTTCATCGAAGAAGACCCTGCGGTTCGTGCGTTTCGCCGTCGGCTTAAGTTGGATGCTCATTTGCTCAAGATTGACGTCGGCAAGGTCGATTCGGACCAGCTCCCCGCGCCTAACACCTGTCTTGGCTAGGATCATCACAATCGCCCTATCCCTTGCGCTGACGATTGAACCGACCAGGTTTGCCATCTCATTGACCGAGATGAGTTTTCGAGAGCCCTCAGTCAATCCCTCTCCGTTCTTGTACCTCTTGAGATAGCGCTTCCTCACCGAGAGAACGGGATTGACCGCAATCTCTTCCCCGAAGGCAAGCCATTCATAGAAGGCGGAGAGTGACGAGAAATGATATTCAAGTGTGCGATAGGTCAGTCCTCTCTCGTTGAGCAGATAGTCGATGTAGCCCTTGAGCGTCGCCTTGTCCGCCGCCATAATGTCCTTTCCCTTTCTCGAAAGGTAGTCCATGTAGATCCTGAGCGCTGACCTGTAGCTGAGGATGGAGCCGTGGCTCATCCCGCGCAGACGGCAATCCTCCTCGAACTCCTCAAGCCTGCTTGCCATGTCTGCGCTTAATCGCCCTTCGTCTGGCAGCGCTGATATGATGCGTTCTTGGCGGCCTTCCGAGCTTCCACCTCCATGAGAGGAATCCACTGTGTTCAATCAATCCAATTTCTTTTAGAAATATTGAGGTCTCGCGGAATTTGTCGATGGCCTCCATGTCAGTGTCTTCTACTCCGAGCTGGCCAGGCAAGTCCAGTAGGGAATGGTCCTCATCAGGCGCGGCCAGGAACACGCGAATCATCCGACGAGCCATTCCTGGATCGACCATGGACCTTGAAGCTTTTTGAAGGGCCTCGGAGACGCGTTGCAGGTCTTCACCTTGCTTCTTGAACGCGCTATCCAGGATGACGTACTTCTCGCACAGAATCCTGAACTCCTTTTCGAGCTGAGCCGCTTTCTCTTCAAGTTGCCAATTCGGAACCAATCCTTCTGGACTGCCCTCGCGATGCCGTTCAACGACTTCGATGACATATCGCGACAGGGACATGTCGGCCGTCTCTGCGGCCTTCTTCCATTCCTCTACGAGCTCCTCTGTGGGAAGGTAGACATCGACGGTCCGGGCCCGGATCGTCTGCGTCTTGCCCTGGTTGGGCCTCCCGCTCAGTTTCCTCATCGGCTGGCTATAAGAAGGTCTGGAGTATATCTAGCTTACGGGTAAAAAATGTGCTCCCGCCGGGATTTGAACCCGGGTATCCAGCTCGAAAGGCTGGAATGATTAACCGGACTACACTACGGGAGCGCGATGTTTTGAATCGGACCTGGCAGTTTATGGACTGTCCGTATTTAATGCTTGTCGGATGTGCGCTGATGTCATTTGATGCAGCCAGCAAAAGACAAATCTTGTGGTAGCAGCTGAGAATGCGGGATCCGTATGAATGAGGCGAAGGAGGGTCCCTTGAGGATATGCGCATTTGCGTGTGGTGACATCAAGAGAACATGTTCTCGGAAGCCATGTCCAGTTTCCGCCATGAAGCTACGAGACAATTCCATGACGAGGTTGAAAACGTCAAATTCGGATGCGCTGGCGACCAGTCCAGTACCCTTAAGTATCCGCATATTATTACTTATTCCAGCGGTAGGTGTACTTGCCATACAGACGCCCACGGGAAGAAGAACCGACAATCGGACCAGACGGCCAACCTGAGTTCGTAAGGGTCCGGTTACCCCGCAAGAAAGAGGGAGAGGTGTTCGGGATAGCTGATCAGCTCCTGGGGGCGTCGAGGATCAAGATAATGTGCGCTGACGGGAAGTCCCGGATGGGCAGAATCCCCGGGAAGATTAAGAAGAGGATGTGGATTCGCGAGGGGGACCTTGTCATAGTCCAGCCCTGGGATTTCCAGGATGAGAAGGCGAACATCGTCTACAGGTACACCAAGACACAAGCGATGTACCTGAGCAGGAAGAAGATGATCCCCAAGTCCATAGACATCTTCTAAGTTCAAACTGGTGTGTTCTGTGGTCCGATCTGCCAAGTCCTATGCGTCCGAACATCTGCTAGAGAGAGAGCGCGATTCGTGGCGGATGAGGAGAAAGGACGACGACGACCGCAAGACCTACGATGAGGTTTTCAACAAAGAGAACCTGATGAGGATCTACAAGCTCTTCTCTGATGGCGTCATAGACAGGTTCGATTTCCCGATATCCACTGGCAAGGAGGGCAACGTGTTCCGTGCTAGCACCGCGAATAACAAGCTGTTCGCGGTGAAGATCTTTCGGACATCGAACGCCTCGTTCAAGGATATGGCGAAGTACATCATGGGCGATCCGAGGTTCAGGGGCCTGACGAACAACAGGCGCAAGCTTATCCTCGCATGGGCCGCGAAGGAGTTCAGGAACCTCCAGAGGCTGACCGACTTCGGCGTGCGCGTCCCGAAACCCATCGCGCACAACAAGAACATCATCGTCATGGAGTACATCGGGGACGAAACGGCCCCAGCACCTGAGTTAAGAGATGTCCAGCTCGAGAACCCTGAGGAAATCGCAAGGAAGATACTGGATTACGCCAAGCTCTCGTACCAGAAAGCAGGTCTCGTTCACGGTGACCTGAGCGAGTTCAACGTTCTGATGTTCAAGGGAGAGCCAGTGATCATCGATGTGGGCCAGGCTGTGCTCCTTGAGCATCCTATGGCCAAGGAGCTCCTCGAAAGGGATGTGAAGAACATCGCAAGGTATTTCCGGAAGCTAGGAGTGAAGCTAGACGTAGTTCAAGAGCTGAAGGAGATCACGAAGAAATGACCCAGTTAGTCAAGATCCCGAAGGAGCGCGTCGGCGTTCTCATAGGAAAGGGAGGCGAGGTGAAATCCGACATCGAGAAGTCCACGGGGGTGAAGATCACCGTTGACTCGGAAGAGGGGGATGTCGAAATCGACTACACTCACGCTGTCGATCCGTCGATGGCCCTGAAGGTGCAGGACATGGTCGTCGCTATCGGGCGGGGCTTCTCGGCGGACAAGGCCATCAATCTCCTGGAAGACGACTGCTACCTCGAAGTCATCGATATCCGGGACTATGTCGGCAAGATTATCTCCCACGTGGAGCGAATGCGCGCACGCGTCATAGGCACGCATGGCAAGACCAGGGCCATAATCGAGGAGCTCACTGGCGCCTATGTCTCGGTGTATGGGAACACAGTCGCGATCATCGGGGATGCAGTCCAGATGGACGTCGCCAGGAGGGCTCTCGACATGCTACTATCGGGCAGCGAGCACGCTGCCGTCTACAAGTTCCTCGAGGGCATGCGCGTGAAGATCAAGATAGACGGCATGGGATACTGAGCCACTTTTCCAGCACGATTGAAATAGCCGCCCAATCATTCAGAGGCGTCAAATGCCCGAAGACATCGCGAAGACAGTCGAGGCGGACATGGAGTCTATCCTCGCGGAGCGGGTTCTCGCATCAAGCGAGAGAGAGCGCGCGATGAAGCTCCTGACGCACATGATGCTCCGCCTGTGGACAAGGTTCGCGCTCGAGTCTGGCCACAGGCTCGTCTTGACGCCGTCGCAGTTCACCCTTGGAACCTACGAGGGCAAGATGAATTGGATCCTGAACGAGACTGCGAACTTCAGGTCGATGAACGAGATCGAGCTCGGTGCGAAGTACCGCATGAGGCACTCCCTTATCGCCGAGATATACACCCAAAAGGACGAAGGGAGAGTCAGGCTGGTGTTCGCCCTCGAGGATGAAGAGATCAAGGGAAAGCCAGTCCTTGTCAACTACCTGGTGTACGATGAGCCGTTGAACTCCTTCAAGCTGGAGGCCGCTCTTGCATCCCTCAGACCCGCGCTTCCTAATTGGCTGAAGACGATTCTCACCAAAAGTGACAATCCCCTCTTCGGATACTGCAAGGAACAGCTGGAATGCGTTGGTGTCTGAGTATGGCACGCGCTCCTGTGCGATCCGCTTGGAGGCAACACATAAATACCGAGTCTGCCTGGGAGACATCGTATAGATGTCCGAGAGGCTAGAGATCGCAGGGCGAGCGCTTCAGCGCCCCTTGTGCAACCACTGCCTGGGAAGGCTTTTTGCATCCTTGAGCAGAGGCCTCTCTAACGACCAGCGTGGAATGCTTGTGAGGCTCTCATTGACCGATCCAGCAACGGAGCTGGCTGGTCCTCAGGCTTGCTCCCTGTGCCGAGGCCTTTTCTCTGAGCTTGGGAAGTTCGCGAAGTTGTCGGCGAAGGCGTCCGAGGGATACGAATTCTCGACTTTCCTTGTCGGGACTAAGGTGGATGCCGAGATCATCGAGAAGGAAGAGCAGCTCTGGACGGACGTTGGGGCAAAGGAGACTGAGTCTATCAAGACAGAACTCAACAGGGAGATCGGGAAGCTGCTGGAGCGTGAGCTCAGTAAGCCAGCGGATTTCACAAATCCCGAGATGGTCTTCCTGGTCGACACTAGGTTCGACAAAGTGGATACCGACATGGCCCCGCTCTTCGTTTATGGACGGTACAGGAAATTCTCCCGAGGGCTCCCCCAGACCAGGTGGCTATGCAGGGAGTGCAGGGGCAAGGGCTGTCCCAGATGCGGTGGCAAGGGGAGGATGTACGACTCCAGCGTCCAGGACATGGTCGGGCCAGTGGTGATGAAGCACGCCCGGGGAGAGGAGGACTTCTTCCATGGAATGGGCAGGGAGGACATAGACGCTCGGATGCTCGGCAATGGCCGGCCGTTCGTGGTCGAGATCAGGCGCCCTCGGACAAGGGCCATCGACCTGCCCACGATCCAAGGCGAGGTGAACGCCTCCGCGAACGGGCTCATTGAGGTCGAAGGTCTGAGGCCATCAAGCAGGGCAGAGATGCGGCAGATAAAGGAGTCAACGCACCCCAAGACCTACAGGGTCAGAGTGCGCTTCCAGCAGGATTTCGACCACAGAAAGCTTAATGATATAGTTCATATATTGGTTGGAAAACCCATAAGTCAGCGCACACCGAACAGGGTAGCTCATCGACGTGCGAACCTTGAGAGGCACAGGACCGTCAGAAGGATAGAGATAGAGTCGGTCGAGGGCCTCGAAGTCGTTTTCGTCGTCGAGGCGGACAGCGGGACTTACATCAAGGAGCTGATGCACGGGGATGAGGGGCGCACAAGGCCCAACATCTCTGAGATTGTAGGTTCGCCCTGCGAGGTGTTAGAGCTGGATGTCATAGAGATCGGAGACCAGGGGGCGTGAGGTCAGATGGTCAAAGCTTCCAAGGGCCGCAGGCGCAGGACAAGATACGTGATGCAGAAGCGCGCGAGAGACAGAGGGCTCTCTCCGATCACCCGGGCGTTCCAGAGCTTCGATATTGGGGAGAATGCGAATGTGAACATCGACCCGAGCATACACAAGGGTCAGCCGCACGTCAGGTTCCACGGCAGGACCGGCACGGTCGTGGGAATGCAGGGGAACGCCTACCTGATCGACGTTATGGACGGCGGCAAGAAGAAGCAGATAATAGTCAGGCCTGAGCACCTGAGGAAGGCTCACTAGCTTCGAGGCAGGTGATTCTAGATGGAAGACAAGAAGATTGCCACGCTAGCGGAGGTCAAGGAAATCCTGGCCCAGAAACAGGAGCAGGGCGAGCTCACAGCAGAGCAGAAGCTGGCTTTCGAGCACACCCAGAGGTTCGCCAGGGTCGACGCCAAGAAGGCCAAGAAGCTGGTCAAGGAGCTGACTGAGCTCGGGTTCGTCTCAGAGATCAACGCAGTCAAGATCGCCGACCTCATGCCCAGTCACCCAGACGACGTCCGGGCGATCTTCGCCAAGGAGAGGGCCAGCATCGAAAAAAAAGACGTCGAAAAGATTCTTAGCGTGGTAGAGAAGTATCTCTAACAGCCCAGGGGGATTGTCGGTGGAGGACTACGCTCGAATACTAGATTACTTGCCCCAAGGGCTCCCAGATGAGAAGAAGTTCAAGCGGGAGCCTGTAGGATACGCCCTGGGCGAAGATCAGTTCAAGCTCTTCGAGCTGGTCCCGAAGGACAACGCGAACCTCGCGGTCGGGGACAAGGTCTACATCGGCAAGGACCTCGATCTGAGACAGGAGATATTGCATGTCAAGAAAAGGATCAGCTACAACGAGCTGACCAACGCATCTCAGAGCGAGCTTCCGTTCGTCATCTCGGAGATCATCAAAGCGCATGAGGAGCGGTTCACGAAGTTCTTCAACGAGGCGCAGTCCATCACCACCAGGTTCCACATGCTCGAGCTGCTCCCCGGACTTGGCAAGAAGACCATGTGGAGCATAATCGAGGAGCGTAAGAAGGGCCCGTTCAAGGACCTCGCGGATGTCTCGAAGAGGGTGCCAATGGCCCATCAGGTCGACAAGCTCCTCGCGAAGAGGATCGAGGAGGAGCTCTCCAACCCAGACGAGAAGTACCACTTGTTCGTCTCAAGGTGAGAGGCTCCGTTATGGGGACCATGGTCAGATGAGAGTCGAAGAGGTCAAGTCGATTCTCGAATCCATCGGGAAGCGGCCGACGAAGAGGCTCGGACAGAATTTCCTGCTTGACGAATCGGTTGTCAAAAGGCAGGTCCAACTCGCGAACCTGTCTCCGAAGGATACCGTCCTGGAGATAGGTCCCGGCCTGGGGAATCTGACGGAGGAGATACTTGCCTCGGGAGCGAAGGTCGTGGCCGTCGAGCAGGACCCCGCGTTCTGCAGGTTCCTTGAGCGGAGGTTCGGGGCACGCGTGAAGCTGATCCAGGCGGATGCTGTCAAGGCGTTTCTGCCTGAATTCAACAAAGTGGTGGCCAATCTTCCATACCAGATCTCGTCCCCTATCACCTTCAAGCTGCTGGACATAGGATTCGACCTGGCAGTGCTCATGCTCCAGAGAGAGTTCGCAATGAGGATGGTCGCGAAACCGGATACGGACGACTACGGCAGGCTGTCTGTCGGCGTGTATTTCAGAGCCAATTGCGAGATCGCGCAGAATGTCTCTCGGGCCTCCTTCTGGCCTCAGCCCAGAGTCGATTCGTGCTTGGTCAAGCTCGTGCCGAGAGCAAGGCCATTCGCGGTGAAGGACGAGCGGGTCTTCCAGAGGGTCACGCAGGCGATGTTTTCCCACAGGAGGAAGAGGATTTACAACTCACTTCTGACCGATCCCGCCGTCTCGAACATGATCACCCCTGGGATAGTTGATAGACTGTCAAGTCTTCCGCACGCCGACAAGAGAGCGGAGCAGCTGACGCCAGAAGAGATTGGCGAGCTCGCGGATGCTCTGCTTGAGCTCAGCTCTTCCTCGAGAAATATCGTTTGATGATCGCGTCAGCAATCTTCTTCGGCCCGTCAACGAGGACGTCGCAGACCGGCACGGCGTATATTCTCTCGTACTCCTCGATCTTCTTCTCGACCTCTTGCCTGGTCATGTTCTCGTGGTTGAGCGTGATCCCGACAACGTCGCATCCGGCATGGACCCTGATTAGGTCCATCTCGCCATCGATCGTCCCGTTGGGGAGATGCAGCTCATCGGGGTGATAACTCCTGAACTTCCTGCCAGGGGCGTGTTGCAGAACGACCGTCGAGGGCTGTGACGCACTCACGATTGCTCTCGAGCCAGTAACATATGCGGGATGGCTGAGAGCGCCCTGGCCCTCCACGATGATGACCTTCGGGTGTTCCGTCTCGTATGCCTGGACGATCGCGTTCTCCAGCTCACCGACGACATAGTCTCCCCTGATCGCATCCAGGGGTATCCCGAACTTGGAGCCCTGCAGGAGGCCCGTCTGGCCCGTGGCTACGAAGCTCGTCTTGATGCCCCTGTCGTTCAGCTCCTTTGTGAGCATGATCGCGGTCGTCCTCTTCCCGCATGCGGCGTCCGTCCCAAGAACTGGGATTCTGACAACGTCCAAGCTGCTCGCCTGGTTCTTGAAGTAGTGCATCTTGTCCAGGGGAGGTTCCTTCCGGATGTCCGTGATCGTGACCTTGTGCTTCTCGGCTAGGGGTTTCAGCTCCGGATCGAGCTCGAGCCATTCGTGCAGCCCCGAGATCACATTGACCCCGCCTCGAATCGCATCCTTGAGCGGCTTTCTGAACTCGGGAGGCAGCATTCCCCCGACCGTCGCGACCCCCACGATGATGTACTTCGGTTTCCGGGGAACCTTCGCCAAAGCCTCCTTGACGGATGCGAAGATCGGGATGCCGTTCTCCTTGCCATCAAGGACCTCGCCTGCGTCCTTGCCTGCCGTCATGCTGTCGACGACTCCGAGTATCTTGAACCTTAGCGAGTGCCTCACCAGGCCTGCTGCGGTCTTGCCCCTGGTGGCTCCGAACCAGCCTTCGCAGAGAATGAGTGCATCTTCCATACATTGGCGGAACCGCGTGCCCGTATAAATCCCTTGACCTGCAATCCAGAATCGCGATACAGATGCCAGTTACCCTTAACTTGCGGACTTGGCTCACAGCAACCGAGCATTATTTCTATGCATATTGGCATTGAGCTTCGGGGGAGCGGAGTGCTAGTAGGGATAGTCGGCAAGCCAAATGTCGGAAAGTCCACGTTCTTCTCTGCGCTCACACTCGCGAGCGCGCAGATCGCATCGTACCCGTTTACGACGATCCAGCCCAATAGGGGCGTTGGCTACGTCCGCGGGAAGTGTCCTCACGTGGAATTCGGAAAGCCATGTACGCCGAACAACTCGCTCTGCGATAACGGGACCAGGTTCGTTCCTATCGAGGTCTTGGATGTCGCGGGCCTCGTCCCTGATGCGCATGCTGGCAGGGGCCTGGGGAACAAGTTTCTTGACGATCTGCGCCAGGCAGATGCGTTCATACACGTTGTAGATGCGAGCGGCGGGACGGACTTCGAGGGCAATCCGGTGGGAATTGGGACCCATGACCCAGTTCTTGACGTGAACTTCCTGGAGAAGGAGATATCGTATTGGATATACGGGATACTTGAGAAGCAGTTCCAGAAGATGGCGAAGCAGGCGAAGCTGGCGGGCACGAAGATAGAGAAGCAGCTTGCTGAGAAGCTGACGGGCCTATCGATCACCGAGAATCAGATTGCGGCAGCTCTCAGGAGTGTGGCCGTCGATTCGGACCCGACCCTTTGGAGCGACCAGGACCTGCTGGCATTCTGCCATACTCTCCAAAAGAGCTCGAAGCCAATGATCATAGCGGCCAACAAGGCCGACATCGCCCCTCCAGAGAATCTTGAACGGCTCAAGGCGACTGGGATACCCATGGTGCCCACGAGCGCAGAGTATGAGCTTGCTCTGAGACGAGCGTCGAAGGCCGGCCTGATCAAGTATGTCCCCGGTGAGTGCACGTTCGATCTTGTCGACAAGTCCAAGCTCAACGCGAACCAGATCGCTGCCCTGGAAAAGATGGCTCAGTGGCTGAAGGTAAATAACTGCACGGGCGTGCAGTCGGTTCTCGAACAGGTGGTCTTCAAGGTCCTTGACATGGTCATCGTATACCCTGTCGAGGATGAGACACACTGGACGGACAAGCAGGGGCGGGTGCTCCCGGACGCCTATCTGATGCGGAGGGGGAGCAACGCCAAGGAGATGGCCTACAAGGTCCACACCGACCTGGGTGATAACTTTATTAGGGCGATAGACGGAAGGACCCACATGGTGATTGGTCACGACCACATCATCAAGGACGGCGACGTGATCAAGATAGTCGCAAGGGCTTGATCCTGATGGGGCATTGGGACATAAGGCTGATAGGAGCCTCGTACAAGAAGATGGAGGGCGACCTTGCCATTCACCTCTACGGAAAGACCCAGGATGGGAAGTCCGTAGCTGTCAAGTACGTTGGATTCGAGCCTTACTTCTTCGTTGTGGAGCCTCCCGAGGACGTCCTCGAGATGCTTCAGGGGGACGAGCGGGTGAAGCGGCTGGAGGACACCGAGCTGCTCGTAAAGGGCCGTATGAAGAAGGCCAAGCGCGTCGTGGTCACATATCCGTGGCTCGTGCCAGACATCAGGAAGCCGATCATCCCGAAGGCGACGGTGCTCGCGGCAGACATTCCGTTCCATTTCAGGTTCGTCTACGACCTCGACCTCGGGTCGTGCGTGCGCGTGGTAGGAGAGGAGTTTGCCGACCCGATCTACAAAACGGACATCGTCGTCGAGGCGGAGAGGTTCGAGCCGATCAGGCCTTTCAGGCCGAGGCTGAAGGTGCTGAGCTTCGATGTCGAGACCAGCCTCAAGGAGCCGAAGATATTCACGATATGTTGCGTGGTCAAGGACGGCGACAAGATCGACACTGCCAGTTTCTACGGGGACGAGAAGAAGATATTCCTGGATTTCACGAAGTTCATCGAGAACACCGACCCGGACGTCATCACCGGGTACAACATAGATGGCTTCGACATCCCCCAGATCCTCCAGAGGGTGCAGGCGCTCAAGATGCAGCCCCTGTCCTGGGGAAGGTACCCTGGTCCGCTGCAGCAGTACAATAACAGGTTCTGGTGGACCGAGGGAAGGATCATCGTCGATGCGTGGTGGGCGGTCAAGAAGATCCTGAAGCCGAAGCAGGAGACCCTGAACGCCGTATCGAAACAGCTCCTCGGGGAGGAGAAGCACGATGTCGACCCCAAGAAGATGGACGAGGAATGGGAGGCCGACAAGGATAGGGTCATGAAGTACTGCGTCCAGGACTGCATGCTCGCGCTGAAGGTGCTCGAAAAGGTCGCGATCCTGCAGAGGAGCATGGACCTCGCGACCGTCTCGAAACTCCCCCTGGACGATGTGGTCAACGGGACGACATCGCAGCTGATCGATTCGATCCTGATACGCGACGCGGACAGGCAGCACGTCGGCGTCCCGATGACGATGCGTGCGGGCGAGGAGGCAGAGACGATCGAGGGCGGGTACGTCCACGAGATGCAGCCCGGACTCTATCACTGGGTCGTCACGCTGGACTTCAGGAGCATGTACCCCAGCATGATCATCTCGAAGAACATCTGCTTCACGACGCTCTCGGACAAGGGCACGATAGTCTCCCCGACCGGGGCGAAGTTTCTGGACAAGAGCATCCGTGAAGGGCTCCTGCCTGCGATCCTCCTGAGGCTGATGGACGAACGAGCGGCTACGAAGAAGGCGATGAAGGACGCCCAGACACCGGAAGAGAAGGACTACTACAACGGCCTGCAAGAGGCGATCAAGATACTCATGAACTCCTTCTACGGAGTCCTCGCATCTTCGTTCTACAGGTTCACGGACCCGAAGATAGGCGCTAGCATCACATCATTCGCGAGGGAGGCCACCAAGGACCTGATAAAGAAGCTGGAATCTGAGGGCCTCAAGGTCATCTACTCCGACACGGATTCGGTGTTCTTCCTTTCGCCTCATCAGAACCTCGAGGACACTGTGAAGCTCGGCCAGCAGATGGCGGAGAAGTTCTCCTCTGGGGGAATGGTCCTGGAGTTCGAGAAGGTCATGGAGCCGTTCTTCTCCCATGGCATGAAGAAGAGGTATGTTGGCAGGATGGTCTGGCCGAGGAAGGAGCTGGTAATACGCGGGTACGAGATGCGGCGGACAGACTCGTTCGACCTGCAGAGCGAGACCCTCCAGGCGGTCTTCGAGAGGGTGCTCGACGGCGACAATGCGGGCGCGATCGCCTACACCAGAGGCGTCGTCGACGACCTCATGGCCGGGAAGGTCGACCCCGCGAAGCTGGTCATTTCGAGATCCGTCAGGGAGGAGAGCCAGTACAAGCAGAGCGACAGCATGGTCAATGTCAGAGTCGCGAGAAAGCTCAAGGAGATGGGCTACGAAATCATGCCTGGGATGAAGGTCTCGTGGATTGTCACGAACAGCAAGAAGTCCCCGAACGATGTTGAGCCCTGGATCGAGGGCAGGCCGTTCACTGTGCGGCCCGACTACAGGTACTATGCCACTAGGCTCTCCGCTACTATATCCCGGGTCACTGAGTCCTTCGGATGGGATGAGAGGTCCCTGCTCTCCGGGGTTCAGCAGGCGACGCTTAAAGGCGACGATTTCGAGGACAAGAGGTCGGCCAAGGCAGCCGCGCAGCCGAAGAAGACTGACAAGGAGCTCAACCTGGACGACTTCATGTAGCCCCTGCAACAGGTTTATATAAGGCTGTACTTTTGGTGTGCCCTGCAGCGGCGAGATCCGCCTGGTCTCGCGATGGGGATGTGCGCGTACGCGTGAACCCAAAACAGCTGGATGTGACACAATGGCGGAAGAGGCGAAGAAGGCTCCCGAGAAGAAGGAGCGGAAAGTGAAGGAGACGGCCAAGCCCAAGCCCGCCCCAGAGCCGACGCCCGTTGCGGGCGCAGAGGCGCCCAAGCAGGAGAAGAAGGGCGTTCGCGGAAGGGGCATGTATCATTACATGGGCGAGGCCTGGAAGGACCTGTCCAACGATGACATGAGACGGGTGATGTGGCAGCGGCTTGTTGACTGGAGGAGAGAAGGTTCGTTCGTCAGGATTGACAGGCCGACCAGGCTGGACCGCGCTCGAGCCTTGGGATACAGGGCAAAGCAGGGCTTCGTAATCGTAAGAGCCAGGGTTAGAAAGGGCGGCCTTAGAAAGCACAGGATCAAGAAAGGGCGAAGGCCGAAGAGGAAGGGTATCCTGAAGATCACGATGAGGAAGAACATCCAGAGGATCGCGGAGGAGAGGACCGCGAAGCGCCATCCGAACCTGGAGGTGCTGGCATCCTATTGGGTGGGCGAAGACGGCAGGAGCAAGTGGTTTGAGATAATCATGGTCGATGTCAACCACCCAGTCATCAAAGCCGACCCGAAGATCAACTGGATCTGCTCGTCGAAGCAGTACAACAGGGCCAACAGGGGCCTCACGCCCGCAGGCAAGAAGGGCAGAGGGCTGGTCAGGACCAGGGGCATGGGCGTCGAGAAGAACAGGCCATCCCTGCGCGCGCACCACAGACAGGGCACCTAGCGCGTGATCTTGGATAGAAGGGCTCCGACCTCGTCATGGTTCATTCCTATGAGTGGATAGAACACTGGAAGGTCTCCCTTGGGGGGCTTTCTGTCCTCGAGGTCGTCGAGCATCCAGGGCATTGCGATGCCCTGGCAGTCATGTCTCTGAGCCAGACCGAAGAGGTCCCGTTCGTACTCGATGGACTTGAGGTCAGGGTCCCATGTCTTGAGCGCGTCAATGTCGCAGTTGTCTTTCACAGCGGCGATGACATTGCATCCGCGCTTCATCATGAGCCAGGAGGACGCGATGCTCCTGGTGACGTCCGCTACTGACAGTATCCTCCCCTGAGTGTTCTTCGGCATGCCCCCAGGGCCGGGAAGAACGGAACTGTACAGGTAGGCGTGCTTGTCCCTGACCTCGACGAAGACCTCAACATCGGGTTCGTCCAGTGAGACCTTCAAATGCTTGTTCTCGAACGATGAAAGCAGAGCCGAGCCTAGCTCCTCCGCCAAGGTCTGGCTGGTGTAGCTGTGGTTGCCCGTTCTCCTGGTTCTGACGGCGAACCTCGCATCAACGAACATCAGCGGGTCTGAGAACTCAACAGTCGCCTTCCTCAGGTCTTCAAGATCGCTCGAGACCTTGGTCACAGGGCTGAAGGAGACCACCCCGAAGGTCTTTGACAGGATCTCGCACGACCGTCTCCAGTCGTCTGAATCCAGATACAGCCTACCCCTGGTCGACGTGATTACGCATGGTACCTGGGCGAGCACATGCTTCCGTTTCATGTCCTGGATGAGCATCTGCTCGAACCTGCGCCTAACGCTCTCGCTCTTCAGTCCGAGCTCCCCGTACCTGATGAGTAGCGTTGGCATCCGAGAGGCCATCTCACTCGCCTTCGATAAACCTTCATACGCTTCCGCACATGAATAGAAAGTCTAAACTATGGGTTCCTCCTTCACCGTTTCGGAGCCCTAAAGAGGGGTAAATTGAACACTGAGCGAAAGTCAAAGGTTTCTTTGAAAAGAGTGTGTGAGCCTCCGGGACCGAAAGCAAAGGCGTGGGTGAAGCGAGACAATCTCGTTCTGTCGCCGTATAACAGGCCCTACTACTACCCGATGGTGGTCGAAAAGGGCAAGGGCTGCATCATAGAGGATGTGGACGGGAACGAGTACGTCGACTTCAACAGCGGGCTCGGGGCAATGAATGTTGGCCACTGCCATCCAGAGGTGGTCAAGGCCATAAAGGACCAATCGGAGCGCCTGCTCCACTACTCGTACACCGACTTCTACTATCGGTACGCCGTGGAACTCGCGGAGAAGCTGAACGAGATTACTCCAGGCAACTTCCGCAAGAAGGTCTTCCTGAGCGGCAGTGGTGCGGAGAGCATCGAGGCCTTTGCCAAGGTGACCCGGTGGCACTCGAAACGCCCTCTGTTCATCGCGTACACAGGGGCGTTCCACGGGAGGTCCATGGGCGCGCTGAGCTTCACGGCCAGCTCGATCGTTCAGAAGGCGAGGTACTTCCCGACGATGCCCGGCGTGTACCACGTGCCTTACGCATACTGCTACAGGTGCGCCTACAAGATGAGCTTCCCAGAGTGCAACTACTGGTGCGTCGATTTCATCGAGGATTTCGTCCTGAAGAAGTACGTGCCTCCACAAGAGGTCGCAGCCTCCCTGATAGAGCCGATACAGGGGGAGGGCGGCTATGTGATCCCGCCGAAGGATTATCTGAAGCGCCTCAAGAAGCTGTACGACAAGTACGGCATCCTGTTCGCCGTAGACGAGGTCCAGTGCGGCATGGGCAGGACCGGCAAGTGGTGGGCATCGGAGCATTTCGACATAGTCCCAGACGTCGTCTGCAGTTCGAAGGCGCTCGGAGGAGGAATCTCACTCGGCGCGACGATAGGTCGCGCGGAGATCTTCGACTGGGAGCCGGGCTCGCACTGCACCACCCTCGGGGGAACACCCGTGGCCTGCGAAGCTGCATTGGCCACCATCAGAGTCATCGAAAAGGAGAAGTTGATGGAGAACGCGGTTAGGCAGGGCGAGTATATCGTCAAGCGGATGAAGGAGTTCCAGAAGACCTCCAAGATAATCGGTGATGTCAGAGGCAAGGGCCTGATGATCGGCGTTGAGATAGTCGAGGACAAGAAGACGAAGAAGCCTGGCGGAGACCTGGCGCACGAGATAATACACCATGCCTGGAAGAAGGGTGTCGTGGCTATAGGCGCCGGAGCTTGCTCCTTCAGGATCGCGCCTCCGCTGATCATCAGCAGGGACGAGGTCGACTTCGGCCTGGACGCGCTGGAGAAGTCCATCAAGGAGGTCGAGAAGACCGTATGAGCTGCCGGCTCTGAACGGCAGCTATCCCCAAACGCCTTTTCATTCCCCATTTTCTCTTAGAATCTGGAGAGAGATAACTTGAACACAAGCAAGAAGTGGAACCTCAAGGGTCCGAAGATAGTGGTGGAGCCGCCAGGGCCCAAGTCAAAGAAGGCATTGGCTCGAAAGGAGAAGTATGTCACGAACGGTATCAAGATCGGCCTTCCAACTGAGCTGGAGCTCGCCGAGGGTCCGTTCATGAAGGACGTCGATGGAAACGTCTTCCTCGACTTCACGGCAGGAATAGGAGTCCATAACTGCGGGCACAGGCCTGAAGCGATGGTCAAGGCCTGCAAGGATCAGCTGGACAAGTTCATCCACATCTGCTTTATGGTTTCGCCGTACGAGACCTACCTGAAGCTGGCTGAGGAGATGGCTAAGATTTGCCCCGGAAAGATGACCAAGAGCATCTTCCTGAACAGCGGGTCAGAGGCAATCGAGAACGCTCTCAAGATCGCTAGGGCTTACAACAAAAAGAAGTGGATCCTGTCCTACAAGACGTCTTTCCACGGCAGGACTTTCTTGGACATATCCCTCACAGGCAAGGAGAAGCCCTACAGGGAGGGGTTCGGCCCGCTGGTGCCCTACATCCAGCATTTGGACTATGCCTACTGTTACAGATGTCCGTTGTGCTTGGAGTATCCATCGTGTAACCTGGCATGCGCGGACACGATCCGGACGATCATGGAGACCGCCCCCATGCAAGGGGACGTCTGCGCGCTTGTCGGTGAGCCGATCCAGGGAGAGGGAGGGTTCATCAACCCGCCCCCGGGCTACTGGGAAAAGATCAGGAAGATCTGCGACGACAACGGCGTGGCTCTCATCGACGACGAGGTTCAGACTGGTTTTGGCAGGACCGGCAAGATGTTCGGGATAGAGCACTGGAAATGCGAGCCTGACATGCTTGTGTCCGGCAAAGGGCTGTCGCTTGGAATGCCACTGGGCGGAGTCACTGGTAAGGAGGACATCATGTCCGCCCCGCCGCCTGCTAGCCTGGGCGGGACTTTCGGAGGGAACCCTGTCTGTTGCGCGGGCGCGATCGAGTCGATCAAACTCACTAAGAAGGTGCTGCCCAACACGAAGATGATCCACAAGGTCGAGAAGAAGCGGCTTGATGAGTGGAAGGAGCAGTACGAGATTGTGGGCGATGTCAGGGGTCTGGGCGCGATGATGGGCATGGAGTTCGTCAAGACAAAGAAGGGCAAGGAACCTGTGCCGGAGCTGACAAGGAACATCCAGCTGGCGTGCTTCAAGAAGGGCCTGTATATCCTGACCGCAGGGCAGTATGGCAATGTAATAAGGCTGCACCCGCCGCTAATCATCAAGCAGGGACTTCTCGAGAAGGGCCTGGACATACTCGAGGAATCGATTGTCCAAGAGGCAAAGAAAGCAGGAATGCTCTGACCTTTCGACGCTTCTAACACAAACCACTTCCCCCAACCCATTCCTTTTGGGTTTTCAAGAGACACCTGTTCTGTCAGCCTCAAGAACTATCATCCTGTTCGACTCTGACGGTCATCCAGTAGGTGATGACATTGGTCAAACCAACCGAGGGCCTCAAGAACGAGCACAGAGTCATCGAGCGCATGCTGAAGCTGGTGTGGGAGGGATGCGACAGGTTGGAGAGAGGGGAGTCCCTAGATCCCTCGTTGTTCTTGGGTGCAGCGGACTTCTTCAGGAACTTCGCGGACAGATGTCACCACGCGAAGGAGGAGAAGCTCCTGTTCGAGAAGATGATCGAGAGGGGCATGTCCAGGCAGACAGGGCCGATTGCTGTGATGCTCTCCGAGCACGAGATCAGCAGAGCCCATGTCAGGAAGATCAACGAGCTTGCGCAGAAGAAGTTGGCTGGCAAAACTAAGACTGAGATGGTTGATGCGGGCAGGGGCTATGTCCAGCTCCTGAGTCAGCACATCCAGAAAGAGGACAATGTGCTCTATCCCATGGCAGACAGGATGCTCACGAAGGATGACCAGAAGCAGCTCGAACAGGGCTTTGAGAAGGTCGAGAATGAGATCATGGGTCATGGGGTTCACGAGAAATATCATGCCATGATCGAGGAGTGGGAGCGGAAGCTGCGGTAGGAGGCCGAGGACTCGTCATCCATCCGATTTTGTGGATGAGAATTCGAGACTCCTGCTTCATGTCCCAACCTTTGCGTCGGATCTTCCTCGGCCAACTGGTCCTGGTGAATGTCCTTCTCGTTCGCGTCAAAGGTGTTGTTCTGAACCACAACCTATATTACAGGGAAGCACATTCGGGCGAATAAGGCCACGATTTACTGATGTATCTGCAGATTCAGGCCCGAAAAGCTGTAAATCTTCCAAACGGAAAGATAGAATGAAGTACGGATCGGGGGGCAAAGCGAGGATTTCTTGTAAGGTCCATCTGCCAATGGCAGATGCCCGATTGCAGGATCCGATCCCGAATGTTCGCAAGTCTTCGCGAGCGGATACCAAGTTCTCTGGCCAGGCGTTGCGAGAAGATAGCCCAGGAGAATAGATAGAATGGCACTCTTGTCTGAAGTGAAGAAAGACTACGGGAAACTGAAGAACTACGTGAACGGGGAATGGATCGATTCTGACTCCGACAAGGTCATTGACATTGAGAACCCGTCCACCGGCGAGATAATTGGCCAGTTGCCCATGTCCACGGTTGACGAGACGAAGGCTGCGATCGAAGTAGCTCATGAAGCATGGTGGGCGTGGAGGGAGACGCCTCCGATCACGAGGGCCCGCTTGTTCTTCAAGCTCAAAGAGCTCATGGAGGGGCAGTTCGAGAATGTCGCCAGGGTAATGGTTCAGGAGCAGGGCAAGACGATCGATGAGGCTCGAGGCGAGACTCGAAGGACAATCGAGAACGTCGAAGTCGCAGCGGGCATTCCATCCCTGATGATGGGATACAACCTGGAGGATGGCGCTGCCGAGGGGATCGACGAGGACGCGGTCATCTCTCCGTTGGGAGTGTTTGGTGCCATCTGCCCGTTCAACTTCCCGGCGATGATACCTTACTGGTTCTGGCCTTATGCTGTTGCGTCAGGCAATACTTACATCATCAAGCCGTCGAGCCAGGTTCCCCTGACACAGCACTACCTCACCAAGATTGTGGAACAGGCCGGGTTCCCGCCTGGCGTGCTCAACATCGTCAACGGAAGCCACGAGGTGTCCGATACCCTTATGGAGCATCCGAAAGTGAAGGGCATTTCGTTCGTCGGCTCCACGCCAGTTGCCAAGTACATATACAAGAAGTCGGCAGAGAACGGCAAGAGGGTTCAGGCTCAGGGGGGCGCGAAGAACTCGCTCGTGGTAATGCCTGATGCAGTTCTTGACAGGACCGTCTCGAACATGCTCGCGTCGTTCTATGGATGCGCTGGCCAGAGATGCCTAGCAGGGTCCAACCTAGTTGCGATCGGGAATATAGCGGACCCTCTGATCAAGAAGTTCGTCGAGGCCTCGAAAAAGATCAAGATGGGCTACGGGCTCGATGAGAGCGTCAACATGGGGCCAGTCGTCTCCGCGAAGGCGAAGAAGAAGGTCCTGGAATACATCGACTCCGCCGAGGCAGACGGTGCCAAGATTCTCCTGGACGGCAGGAAGGCGAAGGTTCCTGGTTACGAGAAGGGGCACTTCGTCGGACCGACTGTCATCGACCAGGTGACCCCGGACATGAAGGTCGCCAAGGAGGAGATCTTCGGGCCGGTCGTGACCTATCTCAGGATGAAGGACATGGATGAGGTCCTGGATTTCATTCATTCCAGCCCGTTCGGCAACGCCGCATCGATATACACCCAGAGCGGTAAGTGGGCCAGGGACTTCAGATACCGCTGCCAGTGCGGAAACATCGGCATAAACATCGGCATAGTGGCGGCGATGGCATACTTCCCGTTCGCCGGGTACAAGAACTCGTTCTTTGGAGACCTCCACGGACAGGGACAGGACGCCGTAAAGTTCTTCACGGACAGGAAGGTTGTCATCACTAGGTGGTTTTGATGGTTGAGTGCGAGTTCCCGGAATGCACGACGTTCGGAGCAGTAATCAGGTTCGCCCTTGAGCTCGAGAAGGGAGCATCGGGCGTTTACGAAGAGATGGCCAACGAGCTCAAGTCCGGGCCCGCAGCCGAGGCTTTTAGGGCTCTGTCAGCTGCTCACAAGAAGCGCGGGGACTTGCTAGAGTTTACGAGGCAGCAGAAGCTCAACGAGATGATCCTCGAGCCTATACAGGACATGAACCGCGACCACTACCTGATCAACACCAAGATCCCGAAGGGGATCGACGCGAAATCCGGCGCGAAGTTCGCTGCCAAGATCGAGGAGACGTCGTCCAAATTCTACTTGGACGCTGCGAAGATCGCCAAAAACCTCATGGCCGAGGCCGCGAGGGTCATGGACAGGCTCGGAAAGGAGAGTCAGGCGAACAAGGTCAAACTAGAAACCCTGTGAGATATCTCCAAACCCCTTCCAATCACGATTTTTGTTTTGAAACCGTTGAGAACTGGTCGATTGCAGTCTCTTTTAGTTCGCCTTTGACGAGCGCATCGAGGGATTGTCGCACAGAAGGGTTCTCAGTCCTGAGAACCCTTATGCCATAGTTGCGAAACCGGAGGAGGTTTCCCGGGCTGAGGCCGGTGACGATGACCTTCTCGACGCCCCTTCTCTTCATGGCCTCGACTGGATCGGTGCATCCACCGCCCCCGTAGTTCCTCATCTGCGCGAGGTGCTCGATGTAGCCGTCCGTGTGGACATCATAGTAATCCAGTATCGCAGTCAGTTCGAACGACGCGTCAATGACCGCATCCAATCCCCCTGGATCCGAACACGCCACGCAGACTATCATCTACTTCTGCGAGCGCTCTTTGAGAGATTATCCTTTCGCCGTGGTTCAGGGACCTATTCTCGAGAGAATAGGTCCGGATAGAGCTTGCGGGACGCGAATACACCGGCAACGATCAACGCTATCGGGATCGCGAACAGGAGCCAGTCAGGCGATTGAGATGTGCCGAGGATCGCGTTCGACAGGAACACCCCTCCCTGGTGGAATGGCGAGAACATGGCGATAGGCGCTGCCATGCTGTCGTACATGTTGCCATAGCTCTCCGTCTTGAACCAGTTGTCGAACAGGAACGACAGCCACTCAAACACCGTGAGCGTGCCAAGGAGCGAGAAATAGAGGAACATCCTCGATATCACCGTCGGCTTGAGGACCATCCTCTTTGAGACCACGTAGATCGGGCATGACCCGTACGCCGCAGCCACCATCGTCAAGACAGACAGCAGGTAAGAGACCAACGTGATCAGGAGTATGTCTCCGAAATCCTGGTGGAATGGCGACAGCACGATGTACGTGAGCGGGAATATGAAGAACGGCCCCACGACTATCGGGTAGAGTATCTTCGAAAAGACCATGGTCGTGACCGAGATCGGCCCGAAGAACAGGATCTTCAGCGTCCCCTTCTGGATCTCGTGCGCGAAGCCCTTTGCGAACAGTCCGCCCACGAATATCACGGAGGATAGCAGGGCAATGCCGTAAGCGTAGGTCAGCAAGTTGAACGATATGTCAATGCCGAATGGGGTGCTTGTCCAGGATATCCGCTGAATATCCACATCTGAAGGCAGCGCAATGAGCTGTGTGTGGCTTGTCCCGATGTTGCCTGCCGCGTCCTTGACAGCAAGTGTGATGTCATAGGGTCCAAACTCAGTCGGCCTGAAGTTGACGGTCTGCCCTGCCAGCCATGTGACGGTGTTGTTGTGTATGACCGCCCACGAGAATGAGACGATCCCCGTATTGTCGAAGGACTGTGATCCATCAAGAGTGACTTGAGAACCTACAGTGACAAAACCTATGTCCGCTATCATCGCAGACGGAGGCTGAGAGTCCGAAGGATTGGTGCCGTTGACCTTGATCCCGAAACCCGCGGTGTTGAAATTGCCCGCCGCGTCTGTGATCGTGAGTGAGATCGGGATCGAGTACATACCTGCGTTCTGGAAGGTGTATGTCGGGGACTCCACGAAGTACGCTCTGTCGACGATGTCCTTGAACGTCCAAGTCCAGTTGACGATCCCGGTGTCGTCAGTGCATCTGGATCCGTCAAGCGTGACCTGCGTTCCAAGGGGGACAGACGTATCTGGACCTATGATGATCTGTGGTGGACTGTAATCAGAGCCCACATGGTTGACTGTGATATTCACTGAGTCCTCGCCCGGATTGAACTCGTCGTCTACGACAGTAAGGTGTACCTCGTAGGTCCCTGCCGAGCTGAAGGAACATGTGACCGTCTCTCCGTACAACTCAACAGATCGTCTTTGGTCCTCGTAGTTCCAGGCACAGTAGACTATCTGACCGTTATCAGTGGAACCTGACGCGCTCAGCATTACCGTTTGGCCTGGGTTGACAAATCTATCTGGACCTGCGTTCGCTGTTGGAGGGTTGACGCCGGTTCCGATGTCTGGACCCCCATCTCTACCGTCCATGTTGTTGATGTCGATCTTCATTGCCTGTTCCATCGCGTAGCTCATGATGAAAAACACAAGACCGAGGAATATGACGAGGATCACTGCGCTGACGAGGCCGTGCTTGGCCATCGTCCTGATGTCTTTCTCGAATATCGTGAACGCCCTTCTGAGAGTCGCTATTGGCCCTGACTTCTCGACCTTCAGGCTTTGGAATTTCTTCGTGTCCTCTGAGATGTCGCTCGGAGGGGGTGGGAGCTCGTCGTCTTCGGGTGGAGGCAATGGAGGCGTCAAGTTGCATCACCTCTCGCAGTGCGCTCAAAGACTTCCTCCATGGTGCCCGTTGTCCTCATCTCGAAGAGGTCTATCCCTTCCTGGACGAGCACCTTGGCGATTTCTGGCGCGTCAGATCTCTTGCTGAGGGTGATGTGTATGTCCCCTTCCATGATCCTGATGGACTGGGTCCTGATCGCCTTGTCTAGCGCGTCTTTCGCCTTCTCCGGATCTGAAACGTGTAGCAAATACGATGGGGCAAGGTACTTCTCCTTCAGCTCCTCGGCCGTGCCCACTGCGATGAGCTTGCCGTGATGAATGAATGCGAACCTGTCGACTATGTGCTCCGCCTCGATCAGGTTGTGAGATGTGAAGAAGATCGTATTGCCCTCCTTCACATAGTCCTTGAAGTACTCTCTTAGCTTCCTCCTGTGTATGATGTCCACGCCTTCGAACGGCTCGTCGAGGAACACGAGAGGCTTGTCCTGGAGCAGCACCCGCGCGAGGGATACCCTCTGGCGCTGTCCCTGCGAGAGCGACGCTATCCTCTGGTCGATGAATCCCCTCAGGTCAGCAAGATCCGCTGCCTTGTTGATCCCCGCCAGCCTATCCGTCTTTTTCAGGAGCATGAACTTCCCGAACATGTTGAGGTACCTTCTCGGGGTCATCTCTTCGTAGAACTTCGACTCCTCCGAGAGGATCGATATGTTGTCTCTGATCTGGACCGGATGCTTGACCGCGTTGATATCCATCACGGTTGCGTCGCCCTTTGTCAGAGGCGTGAGCCCGCAGAGGACCTTTATGCACGTGGTCTTGCCCGCTCCGTTGGGGCCGAAGAATCCGAAAATCTCGCCTCTGTCGACCTTCAGGTCTACTTCGTCGAGCGCTCTAACCGTTCTGTAGTCCTTGACTAGCCCCTTGGCCTCGATCAATGTGGACACCGGGATTGACTACGCTGTCGGCTCTTTATAAACCCGAATCTGACAATTATCGGGATTGATAATGCGCGCACTGGCTATTTGTATCTCACACCCAGCTTAGACATGAGTGTCAGCGGTTACGCCCTGATCCCTAATTTGTCCATGGTCTCTTTGGTCGGCACACCCTCCTTGGTCCAGCCCCAAAGAGCATAGTACGCCTCGATCTCATTGTCGAAGTCGGCCTTGTTGACCACTGCGCCCTTTGAAGGTCCGTCGTGGATAGGCGTTGTGAAAAGCCTTTCGGGAAGGGTGTCATCCTTCTTTCCGATGCCCTCCCTTAGGTTGAACAATCTCTCCATGGTCCACGCCCTTGCGCCGATCAGCTTTAGGTCGTCAACGGTGTACCCCCGGCCAGTCGCCGCGTTGACCAAGGTGACCATGTTGTCCCAGGAATTTCCGAACGCGTTCCTGGCACCGAACTTGCAGAGCACCATGGAATCGTAAAGGGTGAATAGCTGCTGTAGGTCCTTCAGTGTCTCTGCCTTTCCCTTTACCGTGAACCTGTCAAGGACTCCTTGGAAAAGCTCAGGGACATACATTGTAGCCCTTAGGTGACAGGCTCCTCTCGTAGACGTCGCGAATGCGAGTGCCATGCCCTGAATGCCCCTGGGGTCGTAGCCCGGGAACTCCATCCCCTTGACGTTCATCGCGTATTTCATGGCCTCATGACCGTACTTCGCCGCAAGTCTCCTGGAGCCAAGGCCGATCAGCTTGCCGAATCCTTCACTCTTGCCCGTCATCTCGACCAGCGTGACGATGGTCCTGTGGTCCCCCCAGGTCAGCTTGAGCCCGCCCGTGTCCTTCTCGGATATGATCTCCTTCTCGAAGAGCTCGATCGCGCAAGCGATCGTGTCGGCGCAAGAAATGGTGTCCATTCCATATTTGTTGCAGAGATCATTTGCCATCAGTATGGACTCCAGGTTGGAGTTGTCGAGGTTCGATCCGAACATCGCTAGGGTCTCGTACTCAGGCCCCTCGGTTTCGACCTGGTATTCCTTTACCGCTTTTGTCATGTTACCGCAGTGGAGTGGACATCTCGCGCATGCAGTATCCTTTGTTTTGTAATTGTTCACGAGAGCGTCCCCACCGATCTTCTCGTAGTCCGGGAAGTATCCCGTCTGGAAATTCCTCGTTGGTATGGTTCCTGCCTTGCCCGTGATGCCGACGACCATAGACGTGCCATATTTCGAGAATGCCGCGGACTTCTCCTTGACCGTCGCAGTGGCAGTCTTGAAGGTCTCCCTGAGCTTTTCCGGGTCAGCCTGAGGCACCTCCTTCGTGCCATGAACGACTATCCCTTTGAGGTTCTTCGAACCCATGACAGCTCCGACACCTCCCCTTCCCGCGGCCCTGCTCATGTCATTCATGATTGCGGCGAACATGACCCTGTTCTCGCCCGCTGGACCGATGACCGCGGCTTTGGCTTTCTCATGCCTCTGTTCCAGGGTCTTGATCGTTTCGAACACGTTCTTTCCCCAGAGATCAGAGGCATCCTTGAGTTCAGGTCCCTTGTCTGTTATCAGTAGGTAGACTGGCGTTTTCGACTTACCTTTGAAAACGATGCCGTCGTAGCCCGTCTTCCTGAACATCGGTCCCCAGTGGCCGCCAGAGTGGGCCGACAATATGGCTCCCGTGAGAGGTGCCTTCGTCGTCACATTGTAAAACGCCGTGAACGAGCCGAGCGTGCCCGTGTACGGGCCGGTCATGATGATTAAGCGGTTCTCAGGGTCGAATGGGTCCACTTTCGGTTTGTTCTCCTCGTATAGCATCTTCGCCGCGAGTCCTCTACCTCCGAGGAATTTCGCTTCATCTTCCTTTGGAACTTCCTGATCGGCGAATTTGCCAGTGGTGAGGTCAACTCTCAACAGTTTCATGGCATCCAGTCCTCTCTGATCCCTCAGCTGAACGAATTGCTACTGGTTATAAAAAGATTTAGGTTGATTCGATTTTCAGCCGCGTTTGTTCGCATATGTTTCGTGAAAAGCCCCAATCCTTCGAACAACTGTACAATAAGATGTGTTTAATATCCGCCTATTGCTAACACCGACTATGGCATTCGAGGCGGTCGGCATCGACTCCCTCCTCATAGTCGCTCTTCTCGTAGCCATCGTCGCGTTCTTCTACTCCAATCTTGGTCTAGGCGGCGGCCAGCTGTACGTTCCCATCATGGACCTCTTCTTCGTGGGCCTCGTGATAAGGGAGATAGTGCCGCTCTCGCTCTGCTTCGCATTCGCTACAATGGTGAGCTCCGTTTACTCTCACAGCAAGAAGCAGCTCGTGGACTTCAGGCTCGGGATCACGCTCGCGGCCGCTGGGCTGATCGGGGTTGTCGGTGGCGTGTTTTTCACCACATCGGTGCAGGAGAATATCGTCAAGGGGGCGTTCGCGACACTGCTTGTTGTCGTGGCCACAAAGATGATGTACGACAACTACAGAGCCCGGGATGAGCCCCAGGCATCTCCAAAGGAGTTCAGCACGAAGACCAAGCTCGCAGGAATGGGCGTGAGCGTCCTCACCGGGTTCCTCGTGGGAAGTTTTGGCATCGGCGGAGGCGTGGTCAGCGTTCCCCTGATAATATACGTGTTCAAGATTCAGACAAGGAGGGCCATTGGGACATCCGCACTCATGGGCGCGATCTTAACGCCAGCGGCACTCGCGGCGTACGCGTTCAACGAGGGGGCGGCCATTCACGTTGACCTTGCATTGACCCTGACACCGATTATCTTCGTGATGGCCATCATCGGGTCCTCGTGGGGCCTTGCCAAGCTGAGGACGAGGGTGGTCAAGATCATATTCACATTTGGCGTTTATCTCGCGGCGGCGGAGATGATCTACAGCCTGTTGACACAGTAGCTTATGTTGTGTGTCACTCCAATGCTGCAAATGCTTATCTGAACATTCGTGATTTCCCGTCATGCAATTGTGATGAAATGATATCCCAAAAGGGACTTCTGACACTCGAAGCCTCCGGCTCGAATCATGACATGGGTGTTAAGGTCGGAAAGAAGTGCAGGCTTGTCATTTCCAGGAGGCTCGCAGAATCGAGGCGAAGGTTGGAGGAATCGAAGATTCCCTGGATACAAGCGATCGAGAGGTCTCGAGAGTTCGTCCCATACTCCGAAGAGTACAACCCTGACTACATCGAATTCGTCAAGGGCTTCTCTAAGGGTTCTGGACAAAACTTCGAGGATCTCTTTGTTCTTCTGGTGGAGGGTGAGAAAGGGCTATGCACCGATATCGCGGTGAACCAACAGGGGACTGCGGACGGGTCTGTGCTACACGCCCACTCTGAGGACTGGAGGACCACCGAGGAGAAGAACTACGTACTTCTTCGGGCTAGATCACGCGGCGGGCCGTCCTGTATGGTTCTCACACTGGGGGGTCTTGAGTGGATAGCCGGCATGAACTCTGCGGGCCTGACATTGACGGGGAATGCCGTTTATCCGAACGATACCAGAATCGGGGTGCCTAATCTCATGGTCGCGCACAAGATAATCTCCTGCCGACGGCTAGGAGAAGCGATAGCTGCGGCAGTTCCGCCCCACCGTGCGTCAAGCCTGAACAACAACATCTGCCACCCAAGCGGTGAGCTATACAGTGTTGAGGCATCGGCTACTGACTTCGCGGTGATAAACGGGATTGACGGATACATCGTCCATGCCAACCACTACATACACCCCAGAATGACGGGTTACGAATCGCTCTTCGGGAATGAGGGCAATAAGTCTCTGAAGGATGGAACATCCTCCATAGTGAGATACAACAGGGCGCTGAGACTCATGAAATCGCGGTTTGGCGAAATCACGGTCGAGTCGTTGAAAGCTATTCTCGAGGACCATGTGAACCGTCCAGGATCAATATGCAGACATCTGGACATCGGGGCTCCTCAAAACGAGAAGTATAAGACCAATATTGCGCTAATCATCGATCCAACTAACCTGAGAATGCATGTGTGTGTTGGTAACCCCTGCGTAGGGAAGTTCGTCGAGCACAAGCTCTAGGTTCTCTTTGGTGCGCGAGAACTCGTTGCGTTAGGCTCGGTTCTTCGCGGCCTTCTTGATAATATCCTGGACTCTCCTACAGACGGACTTATCCAGTGGCGGAGGTGCATGCTCCTTGAGAATCGCCCTCGCCCTCTCCCGTGCCCTGTCATTCATCTGCTTGGAGCCTTCCCTGACCCAGGCCGAGTATTGCTTCCTATCACTTAGGCGAGACATGTAATGCTCCTTCTTCAGCCTCGCCAGCGTGTGCCTCTTGGAGATGTATGTTCCTCCTGGTCCGACCTCCTTTATGAGGTCCATCGCCAGGGCTTCAGCATCGAAGTCGATGCCAGCTAGTATTCTCTCAATTGTCCCGACAATCTCGTCGTCGATGATGATCTGTTCGTAACTGGCGACTAGATTGGATTCGAGCAGTCCACCCATATTGTTCAAGCAGGCCCCGGCCAGTCCTGCCATCAACGCGGCTCTCTGTTTCTCATATCCTGCCTGCTCGTCCGTCATCTTGGCGTCCGTTCTTCCGCCTGGAGTCATGTTCGGAATGCCATAGTATTGCGCCATCTGCGTGGTGGCCGCAGCCAATAAGCCTGTTTCGGGGGAACCGAACGCAATCGCTCCCGTCCGCATGTCCATGAGGGTGGCAACGCTTCCGTAGATCGCAGGAGCTCCTGGATTGATCACCTGCATGAGCGTTATTCCGCTCAGTACTTCGCAGTTTGATACGATGAGGGTTCCCGCAAGGGATGCTGGAGCTGTTGCTCCAGCCTTTGGCTCAGAGTAGACTATCACAGGCAACTTGCGTTTCGCGAACTCCATGATCCCCATCAAAGGTCTCCTATCGTGTTGCAGCGGCGACACGGGGCATTCGGTTGCGGTAATCATGGGCCTCGCTTCGAGCTCTCTTCGCCCGCCTGCGATTTCCTCAAGCATCTCAAGCAGGAATGGCATGTTGTCTGTGTTGTAGACGGCAGCCCCCATACAGTGTTTCTCCGTATTGTTGAGCGCAATGGCCCACCTGTGCAGATCAACCACATTCGTTGGCATATCCGTCGGAGTGACGCACGTGTGAAAGTATCTCAAACTCTCGAGAGAATCAGTAATATGGGCAAAGTCCTCCAGATCTTTGCGCACTGCATACCGTCTCTCGCGTGTGTCGAGGTCGAAAACCAGTGGCGCGGTGCCAAGCGTACCGAAGTAGGATTTGCCATTTCCAAGCGCGAGATCGTGCTTCTTGTTCCTCCCCGCAAGAAGTATCTCTCTTGGCGCCTTCTTGAGTGATCTGAGAACAAGGTCTCGAGGGAATCTCACTATGCTGCTCTTGTGATCTACTACTGCGCCAGCCTTCTCCAGGATGTCCATGGCGCTCTGCTCCCAGAACTTGACGCCGACGTCCTCTAGTATCTGGATGCTCTTTTCGTGGACCTGCCTAATTTGCTCCTGGCTCAGGATCCGGAGTCTCTCTGCCATGGCACTGGAATGTGATCGCATGTAGTTAATCATGTACAATCGTGGAAGTAGCGTATTTCTGGAAGAGGTCTGTTCCTCGCCTCGGATATTGAGCAGGACCTCCGTCCAGGAGCCATCATGAAGGCCCTCCCGGAAGTGGTAGGGAGTTATCTACTGGTCCTGGCTGGATCTGCGATTGCTTATAGCAGGAGACAGGCGGGAGCGCCCAATTCCATGGAAACCCCTATCTATCCCCCGGTCTTTCCAGGGTCCGAGGGGAACTCTGAAGGTGGTTCAACTCGGATGTGGAATAACAGGACTAGTGTGTGCAGAGCTTTTGGAACAGAACCCGAAAGTGGATGAAATCGTCCTTTCGGATAGCAGGCTCGATGCGGCCAAATCAATGGCCGCTAGGGTCAAGAGCGACAAGATTTCGCTGAAGAGGGTCGAGGCGACCGATTCGAAGGAGCTTCGGAAGCTCCTAAAGGGTTGCGACATCGTCGTCAGCTCCTTGCCATGGCTTCTGAATAGGAGGGTCTTGAATACAGCCGCCTCGATGGGCGTGAACTATGTCGACTTTTGCCTGGCAATGGAGTCTATTGAGGAATTCAGCGAGACTTCGAGGATGTGTAAATCGGCTGGAATGACGGCCCTGACAGCAACAGGAGAGGATCCTGGCATCTCAGATGTCTTCGCGAGGCACGGCGCCAACTTGCTCGATGTCGCTGAGGAGACTCGCGTGATGGACGGGGACAACGGAAGTGCGGAGGGGTACAACTTCTTCTCGCTCTGGTCCCCAGTCGACCTGATGGAGGAGGTGACCGTCCCCGCAGCCGTCTTCAGGAACGGGAAGATGACATATGTCCCGCCGCTGCATGAGAGGGAGATCTATGAGTTTCCCCCACCGATCGGCCTGCTGCCGGTCTATAAGACGCTCCACGAGGAGACGTTCCTGATGCCTAGGTTCATCAAGGGCGTGAAGAACGCCAGCTTCAGGATCGCGATCGACGACGAGTTCGCAAATGCCGCGAAGATGCTGAGGAAGCTGGGGCTGCACGGTCTCAAGCCCATAGACGTCAAGGGTGCCAAGGTCAAACCGCTTGACGTCGTGGTTGCTCTCATGCCGAGGCCCGTGGATCTCGCTGGCAAGGTCAAGGGCTATGCGGGGATCGTTGTCGAGGTCATCGGAAAGAAGAGCGGCAAGAAGACCATGGTCAAGACATGGACCACGATGTCGCATGAGGAGGCCTGGCGGCTGTGCAGAAGCAACGCCACTGGCTACTTCGTAGGCCTCGGAGGTGCCGTGGCGACCGAGATGCTCATTGCTGGCGAGGTCAACAAGAAAGGCCTGCTGGTCCCTGAGCAGCTTGATGCTGAGAGGTACATAGCGCGCCTTAAGAAACGCGGCCTCAAGGTCCATCAGAAGATCATGACCCAGTGAATTCCTAGTGGGCAGTGGAAGGCCCTCGATAACATTATTAACGGCTCCGAGCCAATCAGGTCTGGCGCTACCATGGGCAAGTTAGTGCAGGGCTTCCTAGTGTTCGTTGCCGTCTCGATGATGTTTCTCGGGATGGTCTTTATCATCGCATCGGGTGTCGAGAGTACTGCGATCGGGGCGATCATGGTCCTGGTTGCGGCCGGGCTGCTCGTTCTCGTCTATAGGATGACAAAGATCGAGGCTGCCAAGCCGACTGTGGTAAGCCAGACTTTCAACGTCAAGATGGACGGCTCTGGCCAGTTCAACGCCAAGGAGATGAAGTGCAAGTCGTGCGGGGCACCTATCATGGACAAGGACCTGAAGGTGATACAGGGAGGTATCATGGCGACATGTCCCTACTGCGGCGCCGTCTTCGCCATGGAAGAGGCCCCTAAATGGTGACGGTGGTTCTTGATGTCCTGGCATAGAGTTGGAGCTACGCTTGTCGCAACAATCTTCCTGCTGACCTGCCTTTCGCCATTCGCTCTCTCCCCAATCACAGGCTCCTCTGCTCAGACTTACGATTTCTCCACAGATGAGGAACTTGTCGATGTCCACATAAAGAAGGACGGGAGCGTTGACATAGACTACATCCTTAACTTCACCAACTACGGCTATCTTGACGGTGTGGACATAGGGCTGCCGAACAAGTACTACGACGAGAACTCGGCCACTGCGCAAATAGTTGTCGGAGCGAACACCTACACTCCGAGCAGGATTCGCCCCTCTCCCTATATTCCCATAGGCCTTGCCGTCGAATTCGATAGCGGCACAATCTCGGCTATCACCTCCAACAGCTTCTCCTTGAGATTTCATGTGAACAACCCGCACATGGTCTATGAGAACGAGATCGTCAAAGGCACCGTTGGAATCAAGTTCACACCTACGTGGTTCGATTCGTCATCCCAAAGGGGCAACACGGGGATCCTTCAGGCCCGCATCTTCTTTCCAGAAGGATACACCAACATCTCATCCGCAGTTTACCTGCTGAACCATCCTTGGAATTCGATTGTCCTGGATCCGAGCTCGGGACTGGTGATGGCCTCCTGGAGAGCCACCTCGGTCAGTCCGACAGATCAGGAGCAAGGCCTGTATGATGTCGGCGCAGGGTTTCCGTCGCAATATGTAGACAAGTTCTACACTCGCTCATCCTTGGATGCTCTTGGTGGCTTCCTCTCAAGCCTTGGTGACCTGTGCCTGACGTTGGCGCCAATACTGATACTCGCAGCAATCATCGCTATTGGCGTTGTCGTGAACAGGAGACAGCAGCGAAAGATGGCATCCGACTATTTCGTCCCGCTCCTGAGCCAGATCGGCGCCGGCCCTAGGCGAGACCTCACAGCCGTGGAGGCCGCGATTGCCCTCGAACGACCGATCGAGGTGGTCGCCACGATGATACTCTTCGGTCTAGCCAAGAAGGGAAAGCTGCAGATCCTCTCCGACCAGGCCCCGATGCGTTTGAAGAAGCTCTCCGAGCAAGGAGACTATCCCTACGAGAACGACTATCTCAAGGCGGTCTTCGCTGAGGGCTTGGTCGATCGGAACAGCCTCAAGGATGCGATGATATCGCTAATTAAGGCTACTCAGGAGAAGCTAAAGGGCTTCGACTATGAAGCCACAAAACTTTACTACACCAAGATTTGCGATATTGCCTGGGCTCAGGTGAAGGCTTCGGGCACCCCTGAGGAGTTCGCCAAGGGCCTTGAGGACAAGCACGAGTGGATGATGCTAGATACTCAGTATGAGCACAGGATGGGAACCGTGTGGATCCCGGTGCCGATCATCGTCGGCACTGGTGGGTCAACGACTGCCCGCACATCTTCAGGCACTACGGGTTCGCGCATCAACCCTCAGTCAATGGCGAAGGACTACGCTTCCCGCGTAAAGTCGTCCAGCAACAACATGGTCTCCAACCTGAAAGACCTGAGCCGAGAGGTCACTGGCAAGACCAATGCCGCAGCGTTTGCTCACACCTCCGCCAAGTCTGGCTGGGGCGGAGGGGGTATCGGGGGCGGCTTCGGCGGTTGCGCGTGTGCGTGCGCATGTGCTTGCGCTGGAGGGGGAAGATGAGCACTCTGAAATGGCTTCTGCTCGGGACCGAACCTGGACTCAAGCCCGGCGTCCACAAGTACGATGGCTCAGGCGAGTTCAAAGGCCACAGGTTCCACCTGAGGGTGGACGGCAAGGGCAAGGGAGTGCTTCTCATCGATGCATCGAAGATCGTGTTTCTCAATGGCACTGGGCTTGATTACGTCAGGTGCGCGCTCGAGCAGTGGTCTCCTCAACAGGCATACAGGTACATGAGCAGACGATACAAGAAGCTGGACAAGGCGACCGCGGTCGCCCACTACGAACAGGTCAGGGGACAGCTCACAGACTACCTCAAGGGCGATGTGGACGTGATCAAGACGATCGGTTCCGAGTCTCCCGCCATCGGCTCGGATGCACTTCCTGCGCCATACCGTATGGATCTGGCGCTCACCTACAGGTGCCAGAACGACTGCGGCCACTGCTACAACGAAACGAAGGACAAGAAGGAGCTCTCCGTCGAACAATGGATGAAGATCATCGACAAGATCTGGGATGTGGGCATACCGCACATCGTCTTCACAGGCGGAGAGCCGACACTTTATGAGGGGATCGAGAAGCTCATCGAGCAGTCTGAGGAGCACGGCCAGGTCACGGGAATGATCACAAACGGCCGGAACCTCGGAAAGCCAGGGTACCTAAAGGAGCTTGTCAGGCTGGGCCTAGATCACGTTCAGATAACCGTCCTCTCTCACAAGGAATCCGTTCACGACGAGCTGTCAGGTTCCAAGGGGGCGTGGAAGGAGACTCTTAAGGGCATAGGAACGGCCTTGAAAGAGGACCTGTATGTTAGCACTAACACGACGATTATGAGGTCGAACTATGCCGACATCGAGGAGACGATGCGGCTATTGATCAGCCTCGGAGTGAAGAACATCGCATTCAATAGCATCATCAGGTCGGGGAAAGGCGAAGAGGCAGAAGGGATCGGCTATGACGAGCTATCCGAGGTTCTATCCAAGCTCAGGTCGATGGCAATCGAGGCCGGCGTGAACCTGATCTGGTATTCTCCAACTCCGTACTGCGAGTTCAACCCCATCAACTACGGTCTGGGGATCAAGCAATGCACTGCCTGCTCGCTGAACATGGCTGTTGAGCCAGACGGAACCGTGATCCCTTGTCAGAGCTACTACGAACCTTTGGGGAACATGTTGAATGACCCCTGGGACAAGATCTGGAACCACAGCCTCTGCAAGGAGATACGGGAGAGAGGATACCTGGATGGCAAATGCTCTGATTGTCAGCTGAGAGATGTTTGTGGCGGCGGTTGCCCTCTATCGAGAAAGCATGGCGACTATGTCTGCCTTGACAGACATTCTTCAATGTGAGCGGGGTCACTTCTTCCCTATGGCCCAGAATACGGGGTTGAACTGGAACAGGTCCCCATTGTCTAAGGCCATCTTCCATGCCCTTCTGGCAGAGTCAAGAACCTTCGAATCGGTTCTGGGATTCACGGTCATCTCCATATGGCGCCATTCATCGTCCGATTCTTCCCTTAACCGCTCGATGTCCCAGACCCCCGCGTGTATTCCCAACTCAGCATCGAGATGGCACGCAGCGAATATCGACCTCAGCTTCCTGCCGATTAGAGGGTCGCCGCCTTCGCTCTCGATTCCTTCCATCAAAAGCTTATCTAGGACAGCAACCTCGCTTGGGAAGCTTATTCTCGCACCATAGTCCGGCTCCGCCAAGCATAGGACCCACTTCTTGGAGACTCGCTTCATCTCGGAAACTACCTTGACTGGATCCTTCACCCACAAAAGGAGGTAAGTGCAGTAGACAACGTCGAATGAATCATCCTCGAACGGGAGATCCTCGGCAGGGGCGCAGACAGCATCAAAACCTCTTGTCCTGCAGGCGAGAACCATCTCTCTGTCGATGTCAACGCCGCTAGGGTTCAAATAGGAAGACAGGGCGTCCATCACGATCCCAGGGCCGCAGCCGACATCCAGAGCGGTTGGCCGCGGCATGGATGTACGATTGTCGATCCCCAGCCTGGTGTCAAGTAGCCAGAGCCAAGACTCCCTCAGCCAACCGGTCTGTCGAGCTAGCTGCCCGTTCAGCTGATCCCCTGAGACTGGCATCGCACCACCTAAGTGTGCTTGGGGTCCAATAGACTTTCTGATGATCCTGGAATCAGCCGATGGGTATCGAGGTCACGAAGTACGTCGATGAGACGACTGCGCATTTCCCATTTGCTCCGGTGGGAATTGCTGTCAGTGAGTACACGTGGCCTGCTGTCATCGATGTCGGCGTCAGGCCGTAAATCCCTGACGGGTTCGTCAGTTTCATGTGTGTGGTGAATATGGATTTTCCCAGAGTCAAGTCAAACACCGAGTAATCCATCGTCTTCAAACCCATATTGCTGATGATCGTTCTGAGCTCGCCATTATAGGTCGCCTGGAAGAGCCAGGTGACAGTACTCTTTGCTGCGTTCCCTGGGTTCTTGGTCACCACGACATCGGGCTGGGTGTCCACCGCAACAAAGAAGTCCCTCACGACTTTGGCAGATGCTCCGGCAGTATCGATCGCTGTCAGCGCCATCGTGTGATATCCCATCCAGAGGTTCCCGAATTCGTGCCAGAACGAACAGTACTGCACGCCAGGCGTGAAGAGAAGCGGTATTGGCGCCCAGCTGTCCATCGTGAGCGTGACCTCTCCGAGTCCACCAGCATCATAAGCCATCCCATAGACTGTTGCGACATCGGAGTAGAGGACCTCACCTTGAGCGGGAGAGTAGAGGTCGATCACAGGAGCCGCATTGTGCGCAGCAACCATCATCCTCGCGACCGTCGCTTCATACGCTGGTGCCCCTGCCCGGACGATGACCGGCAGGAACGCAGCTGCCCCCTCGATCTGGAGGCCCGAGGTCTCTACTGGGAATGATGCGTAACCCCAGGGGTCGGTAAGCCGCGTTTGGGAGGTCTCTACCAACGTGCCAATAGACAGATCGATGGTAGCACCGGACATGGCCAATCCGTCCCAATCCGTGAGCCGGGCTGTGACTTCCATCTGACTTCCTAGTTCCTGGGCCTCCAGTATCGGCGAGAGGGTCAGAATGAGCTGCTGTGGTTGGATTACGATCTGCATCTGAGAGAACATCGAGATCGCACCTAGCATGCTGGCCTTGACATACATCTCCGGGGTGAGTATTGACCTTGTCTGATCTCCATTATACTGCGCGGCCTCAACCACAACCTCGGCGTAGCCATTGGCATCAGTTGGGACTGGGTCAGACCATCTTGGATATGAGTTCGGGTAGACGATGTAGTTCGTATTGCCTGAGAGGGAGTTCTGGTAGACCAGCACCTCTGCTCCTTCTACAGGCGCTCCTCCCTGATCGTTCACCCACACGCGAACCTGTGTCGTGTCGAAAGCTTGCTCTCTCGCCATGAGCACGGGCTTGTCAACGGAATATGTCGGTGCCACAACCTCGTATGAGCGGCCAATGACGTATTCGCTCGAGATCAGCGTTTCGCCGTCGATCTCATAGCACAATGTTGTCGAGTTGAACCATCCCATGCCGTCAGGAACGATGTGTATGCTTCCGACCAGGTCCACGAATGACACGTCAGTTCCGTATACAACAACGGACAAAGCGCCGTGCGTGATGGGCACCCCAGTCATCATGCCCCATTCCCAGTATATCCATCCTGAATCATACCAGATCTGCCAATTATCGAAGTCGAACTGGGTGTTCATCGGACCCGACGTGACGATGTTCTGCCCGTCCGCTGACGTGAGGACATTGATTCCCAAGTAGTCGTATGTCGAGTCCCAATTGACATCGTCGCACCAAACAAGAGATCCCAATGGCGTTCCTGACAAAATCAGGCTTGCCATGACATTGTCAGCGGGGACTCCCATCTGGTCCCAGACATACGCAGTCGCCGTGATGGAGCTCATGGGGCCCAGGAACTGGGTGACGCCGGAGTATACGATGTATCCTCCATACATGGGTTCCGCAGGAGATACCTCGCCGAGGTACGTCAGAGTGATCTTGGCAGCAACAGAGTTGGTGACGGAAGAGTCTGCGACGTTCAGAGCGAGCGCTCCCGACTGATCCATGTTCTTCAGCTGAACGCTGAAGCTGGATCTTCCCCGCCTGTCGATTGTGACCTCGTGTATCGGGTTGACAACCATCCACTCATTGGTGTAGCTTATCTGAAGCCTGCGTCCTTTCAGAATATTCCCATCTATGTCCACTGCCGTCACCCGAACCGATGTGACATTCGCGTCCTGGCGAAGCGCAGTAGTGCCAACGGCAACAACTTTGACCATAACCCAATCAGGAGGGCTCGAGTTGTAGATCAGCAGATTGGCTACGGCGGTCGTGGCGACCGGATATCCGTCCTTTGCAACGCTGACGATGATGCTGGCCTTCAGGTGCTGGTTCTTCTCAGCAATCGCAGAAGGTGCAGTGTAGGTGATTTGGGCCAGACCGGATTCGTCGGTCGTCTTCTCAACGGCGTCAACAGAGCCAGTTCCGATAATGCTCTGATCCAGGCTAGCAAGCGCTCCCTGGACCGGCATCCCAGATTCATCTGTGACCCTGATCGAGACGACTGTGGACTCTCCTGGCATGAGAATTGGATCATCTGGAGTGACCGAGACGGCAAGTGTTGACTGCATCCGTGGGACCGATCTTATGACTGAACTGTCCGCGGAGTAGCTGGGTCCCCAGAACACTGTCGCTGTGATCTTGGAGTATCCAGCACTGAAACCAGCCGCCTGGAACGGGAATACGCCTTCGCTGTCAGTGTATCCCGATGGTGACTCGATGGCGACTGTCGGCCCGGAACCTCCAAGCCCTTCGACCGAGAGAGCCACTTGTGCTCCCGGGACGGGGTTGCCGCTGTTGTCTATGGCCATCACGTAACCAGACGTGGTGTTTCCGATTTGGACATTGCCAGCAATTGAGAGACCTGCGTTGACACCCTCGTTCGCAGGTATGATCCCTCTTAGCCCATCTGTCCATTCGAGATTCGCCAAGGAGAATTGGTTGAAGACCGTGCCCTCGAACGGGACCCAGCCCGTCCATGAGGTGCTGTGGACCTCGATAATAACCCTGTAATATAGGACATTGACTGGAAGCGCATCTGCTATAACCCCCTCAGCCCACCTCGTGTAAAACATCTGGGATTGCACGTCAGAAGAACTCATTGCCAACTGACCTAGCTCATCCACCTTCTTCGCGAGTGCCTGGGTCTCCGCATCGGCAAGTGTGCTAACCCCCTTGAGGTCTTTGAAGAATGGATTCGGGTCATCGACTGACCAGAACCCATAGAGATTCGAGGATGTTTTTGGCCCCAAGACGTTAAAAACGTTTCCCACAGGTGTCTGATCAAAAGACCAGCCGAGGATGAGCATCTGGTAGTCGAATGATTCCATCCTCGAGACGAGCGTGTAGAAATCTATGCCAGCCGCCTCGGCATTTATCCCTGTCATCCTCATCTCGCTGGCCAAGGCCTGTGCGGTCCTGATCCTGACAGTGTCGTAGTCTGCAAGCGGGGCTAGGATCGTTACCTTCTCCATCGGTCTTCCGTCAGGCAACTCCCTCCAGCCATCTCCATTCACATCGGCGAAGCCTGCGTCGTTGAGCAACGCAGATGCTGTCTCACCCGTACTGTCGTACGGATAGGTTGCTACGGTCGAGTTGAAGAAACCGTTCCAGTACGGAGGCTCGCAGCTGCTGCCCTTGACGCCGTAGCCTGCCATATAGGAATTGACAATCCGATCTTTGTCGATGAGCGTGGAGACTGCCTTCCTGAAGGGCAGAGATCCAAAGGGATCGGATTTCATGTTGAATGCTAGGTAGAAGTAGCCATTCGCTGGCATGAGTTCGACAGTCAGCCTCGGGTCAGACCGCAGTGGGGAAACGCTTGTTTGAGTCAATGGCCAGGCGATGCAGTCTATTTCCCCCGATTGGAGTGCTGGGATAGCATTCCCTATGGGCCAGTAAATCCTGAAGACCAATCGGTCAACATTCGGTGGGTAGAGCCAAGAGCCAGATGGGGTAGTTGTGTCCTTTCCCCAGTAGCCTTGGTATTTCTGCAATACTCTGTATTGATCTTGGACGCCTGAGACATAAGCGAACGGCCCTGTTCCCGTCGTTGTGGCGAGATCGCTCCAAAGTACATCCACAATGCCATAGTTGTCCAGGTGGTCGATCCAGACATGTTTCGGAATAATAGGAATGCACATCGTCGTCGAGAAGAACTGACCGTAGGGGTGAGCCAATCTCAGTAATACTTTCGTGTCATCAATTCCCACAACGGCGCTATCCATCTCCCAATACGAGAGCGAGCCATCGAGATCCTGGTCAAAAGCGTTGACCAGCGCAGACGAATAGACGGTGCCCGCTCTCAGGGAATTGTACGTGAATACGACGTCATCTGCGGTCATAGAGGTTCCATCGGAAAACAACACGCCCTGCCTGAGAGTCACCACGACCTCAAGCGTCTGTTCATTGTACTGCCAAGACTCGGCGAGGCGAGGGTATGGAAGCATGCTTTGATCGATGCCCGCGAGCCCCTCGAAACACCACTGCAGAATCGTGGTTTTGGCGACGGCGTTTGAAGCCAGGTTGAATATGTTAAGGTCAGGTAAGTCCTGTGCGACGCCCACATAGAGTGTCCTGTTCTCGTCCTGAACTGCCTTTGCGTTGCTCGGCAAAATCGCCAACGTCCCAAGAACCATCAATGCGCAGAACGAGATGCTCGCGAGTACTCTCACACGACTGATACTCTCTCCCCCCATTCGACCACCACTCGTGTCCGGTCTGTCTCTGACGACAGATGGTCCCACAGCCGGACTGGGTTTTGGATTGAGTTCATGCTATATATCACTTTATCTGGGAGCCCTGCATATGCAGTCCATTGACAGCGAGACACCCACCTAATTCGGCTCAATTGTATTAGGGGGCTAGACAGTCTTTGGCGACTAGACTGCGTCCCTGATTGTATCGAGTGCCGCCGTGAGCGTGATCAAATGGAAGCAGGATCGGAAGGACCGATAATATCCGTTCAGAGCCTAGAGAAGGTGTTCGAGGGCGAGATCAGAGCCGTAGATTCGGTCTCGTTCGATGTGAATAGAGGGGAGATATTCGGTTTCCTGGGTCCAAACGGCGCAGGGAAGACTACTACGATCTCCATCTTGACAACGCTGATGCTTCCGACTGGAGGAAAGGCGACCGTGCTGGGGCATGATGTGAAGGCTGAGCCAGGCAAAGTCAGAAAGGTGATAGGTCTCGTCCCCCAGGACCTGACGATAGATGACGAGCTGAGCGGCAGAGAGAACATGGAACTTCAGGCCAGGCTCTACGAGGTTCCATCCGCAGACGCAAAGAAAAGGATCGACGAGCTCCTTAAACTCGTCAAGCTGGACGACGCCCAGAACAGGATGGTCAAAACCTACTCTGGAGGTATGAAGAAGCGGCTTGAGCTAGCCGAGGGACTCATACACAGGCCTCAGATACTCTTCTTGGACGAGCCCACGCTTGGCCTCGATATCCAGACCCGGACGAGCATCTGGGAGCATATTCGGAAGCTGAAAGAAGAGACTAACATGACAATCTTCCTGACGACGCACTACCTCGAGGAGGCGGATGGCCTCTGCGACAGGATAGCGATCATCGACCACGGCAAGATAATAGCCCTCGACACGCCATCGGCCCTGAAGAGGTCCGTCGGAGGGGATGTCATAGAGGTCGAGGTTGCAGAGTGTGGAGACAACGTCCTGGACGTCATTAAACACATGCCAGGTGTGACTCTACTGGATGGCAAATGCGTAGGAAACAAGGCCAGGATCAAGGTTCCCGATAGCAATGTCGTTCTGGCGAGGATTCTCAACAACTTCGTGGAGAACCACATCACTGTCGTTTCGGTCGGGATAAAGAAACCTTCTCTGGATTAGGCGTTCCTCGAGTACACTGGTCGCGAGCTCAGGGACGAAGAACAGGCTCCTTTTGGTGCGGCAAGTTCAAAGACAGGGAATGGCAAGCGGACTGGTGGCAGGAGGCGAGGAAGATGATAGGTCAGATGATGGCTCTTGTGATACGCGACCTCAAGAGATGGTACCGCACCCCAGGCCAGCTCGTGCTTGTCTTCGTCACCCCGCTGATGTGGCTCCTGCTCTTTGGGCAGGCGTTCAACATCGGCAAGCTCGCGCAGAACGCCCCTGGAGTGGACATAAGGTATGTGTTTGGCGGAGCGGGCGACTACTTCTCCTTCATGGCGGTCGGCCAAACAGCTTTCATTATCCTGTTCGGCACGTTCTTCAGTGGCGTGTCCCTGGTCTGGGACAGAAAGCAGGGCTTCCTCTCGAAACTGCAGGTTGCTCCGATTCCTAGATCCGCAATTCCGATTTCGAGGATACTGTCCACCCTCGTCAAGGCGATGCTGCAGGCAACATTGGTGCTCGTTATCGCAATGGCGTTCGTGTTCATCCCAGGGCTCAGTGGTCTGAGGTTCTCACCTGGGTTCCATGTGATCGACCTGTTCGGTGTTTTCGGGTTCCTGGTGCTTCTTGCGATAAGTCTATCCGCCCTGTTCGTGGCGCTCGGACTGATCGTGAAGAACGAGGAGACCCTGTTCGGCTTGATCAACCTTCTGAACTTCCCCCTGATGTTCACGAGCAGCGCGCTCATACCCATCTATCTCATGCCCACATGGCTGAAATCCGTTGCAGCGTACAACCCGTTGACGTTCGTTGTGGATGGCATGAGGCAGCTTGTATTCGACAACCACATAGGGGCCCAGTACTCGGTCGCTGTGGACTTTCTCGGAATTGGCGTATTCAGCGCCCTGATGGTAGGAATGGGTGCCATCTTGTCGAGGAGGGCGCTTCTGAGAGGCTAGCTTAAAGTCCAACTATGTGCAGGCATCTGGGGGGACAACCAACAAGGTCATCACTCGATTTCCACCCCGACCTCGTTCGTCCTCATGAAGCCCGGAGTGAACGGCGGGTTATACCTCATCAGGAACATAGCGCCTTTCGTCTTGATGCCATTTCTCTTGAGAACGCTGATCAGCTCCCCCGTCTTCCGCTCGACATCTCTCTCTCCGGCTCTTCCCCTGAAAGTCATGACAGCCACCGTCCGCTCGGGCAACTGTTGGAGTTCGACCCTCGGGTCCTTGGGCAATGGGATCGTGTCCATCGTGTACCCTGACGGCATCACGAACGAGAACGATTTCTCGTCCGATATCACAGGGACGGTCATCGGTATCTTCTCTGGAGTCGATATGACCGGCGCTGTCATCGGAATCTTCCTCCTCGAACTGTTCGTCCCAGTGATGTAATCGAAGAGGTAGCCGAAGGCTCCGTTGTCGGACAGACCCTTGACAGTTGCTAGAATCATCTTGTCATACCGCCTTATCTCTATCCCGTCAACTTCCTTGACGATCCCAAACAGAGCGCGTTCGACCATGTGAGCACCAATCCGCCGTCCGGATAAATCTTGAGCGCCTAATGCTGATTGGGAGAGAAGGCGTTCAGCCGAGCGCAGCGATCCTACTTCTTCTCCTTCGATTCCTTCTCTTCGAAATCAATAGCGCCCGAATTAATGCAGTACCTCAGCCCTGTCGGAGCTGGTCCGTCATCGAAGACGTGCCCCAGGTGGCCGCCACATTTCTCACACAGGACTTCGGTCCTTTGCATGAACAAGCTGCGGTCGGACTTGGTTTCCACGCTTTCGTCCGATGCGGGGGCGTAGAAGCTGGGCCATCCCGACCCCGAATCGAACTTCGTGTCTGAGGCGAAGAGCGTGTTCCCGCACCCAGCACAGACATAAGTGCCCTTCTTTTTGTTGTCCACGAACTTGCCTGTGAATGCAATCTCGGTCCCTTTCTTCCTGAGCAGTCTGTACTCCTCTGGCGATAGCTCCTTCCTCCACTCCTCGTCTGATTTCTTGATCTTCTCGGCCATTTCAATTACCTCGGGCGATCCTCAGCAGATCCTGCACGTAGTCAGGTCGTGTTTCTCGTAGTACATCTGGTGGTACTCCTCCGCCGGATAGAATTCCGTTGCAGGAGCGATTTCAGTCACGATGCGTTTCCTCCCGTGCCTCCCGCTCTCTTCGAGCCTTTTCTTGGAACTTAGGGCGGCATCTCTTTGTTCAGATGTGTGGTAGAATATGGATGACCTGTACTGCGATCCCACATCCGGTCCCTGTCTGTTCGGCGTTGTTGGGTCATGCTTATTCCAGAAGACATCAAGCAGCTTCTCGTACGAGATCTTCAGAGGGTCATATTCTACCAAGACTGCCTCCGCGTGTCCTGTCCTGTCAGTACATACTTCTTCGTAGGTCGGATTCGTCTTCTTTCCGCCTGTGTACCCTACGGTCGTTTTCGTTACTCCGTCTACTTTCCTGAAAGCCGCCTCTACTCCCCAGAAGCAGCCAGCTGCGAATGTAGCCTTTTCCGTCATATCTCTGTTCCCAGTGCGGATTAGGCTCCAGGAGGGAGATTACAATTTACCCATACTGGTCCGTGCCGTGCGCTCGAGACTAGCTGCCTCCAAGAATGGATGCCATCCTGGCATAGACTGTGGGAGCGTACTGCAATTGAGAGATGGAGATTGCCTCTTCTGACTGGTGGTATCTTGCCAGGTCCCCTGATTCGCCTGGTCCCACAGATATGACCGGGATTTTGGTGTACCTTGCAATCAGGTTGTCATCAGCCTCTGAGACGCCGCACGCGAGTCGCGGCCTCTTACCCGTGACTTGCGTGACGACTTTCCTTGCGATCCTGACGAGCTCTGATCCTGCAGGTGTTAGGTGCGGGTAGTAGGGGTCGGTCAGGCCAGTTCTGAGTTTGACTGTCACCTTGCTTCTCAGCCCTAATCGATCTACCGCCCGCTTTATATCCATAGTCGCATCGACCTTGCTGCCCGGCATAGTGGACCGAACTACCGTGAAGACGCATCTTTCGGGCACGGTCAGGCTGCCGCCGCCGCCCGAGATCTTCTGAATCAGCTGAGTGTCCCTCAGAGGTCTGAAATCGTCCCCGAGGAGTCCGCCCTTGCTGTGCAAGTCCATCTCATCCAGGGCGACTATGATTTTCGAGGCGTCGATCACCGCGTTCACGCCGAGATGAGGTTGGGCGCCATGGGCCGACTTTCCGATCACCGCGATATCATAGTAGGACCCGCCCCTCCTACCGTTCGTGACGGCGTTGAATCCTCCGAATCCTTCGCCAACGATGACAGCCTTTCCGCGCCGGAACTTTCCATGCTTGATCAAGGTCATCGTTCCCGCGCCTGTGAGCTCCTCGCCGGAAGCGGCTTGGAAGCATACCCTGCAGCCTCTCGGACAGCGAGACTCGGCCAGGGCCCTGAAGGCGAGCATCATGGATGCCAGACCACACTTCATGTCCAGGGAGCCAAGGCCGTAAAGAAGGCCGTTCTCGATCTTCGCCTCGAAGGGGTCGTGCTTCCAACCCTCAGCGACGTCCACTGTGTCCATGTGCCCGTTGAAGATCACTGAAGGATCGTTCCTATCCCCGAGCTCCGCGACCACATCGGGTCCATATCCATCAACCTGAACGTACCTGGGTGAGAATCCCCATTTATCCAGCCTCCTGTGGATGAAATTGGCGATCGCGTGCTCCTTGGAGTACATACTCGGGATTCTGATTAGCTCTCTGGACAGCTTCAGAACCTCCTCAGGACCAACGAGGCCGTCGAACGGAGTCGCTGGTGTTTTCTTCCTGGGCATCGGCTTCACCTCTGCATGGCTAATGATGGAATAGCCTGAAAAAGCCTCGGTTAGTCGAAAAGGTAAAATCAGTTCAAGGTGCTAGGGCAGAAAGCAGGTGATGAACACGGGCATGGATGACGAAGAGCCCACTGAAGGCGACGCGGACATCAAGAACGACAACTGGCTCAAGGAGAACTACGTCGGTCTCGTGCAGGAGTTTCCAAACCAGTGGATCGCTGTCATGGACCAGGATGTCCTCTGCTCCGGCATCTCGAAGGCCTCCGTGGAGGCCAAGGCCGAGAAGCTGGCCGGTGGTAGGACCTACTCGATATACTTCATCGAGCCGAGTCCGCTGTGGCAGTGACCCGGCTTTCAGACGGGCCAAGCTGAAACGGACTCTACTCAAGTGTTTTATGAGGGGATTCCTATGCACCCTCGCCTACGAGGGATCTGCAATTCCACGCGTGGATGAATTCATCCCTCCTGGCGGCAGCCAAATGTGGGGAGCGGAAGATCTTGGTGCAGATACTCGATGTCATGCGCAAGTGCTTGGAGGGAACCCCCCTAAGCGAGAACGACTACCAACTCAGGAGATTTTCGACCAAAGTCCAGGAGAAAGTGCGGGAGTACAAGATCAAGTACGACCCCGAGCAGCCAGTACCGAGCGACAACTCGTTGGCCGACGAAATCTTCCAAGCGGGGTTCGAGGTCGTCGCGGAAGTCGGAGCCTACTGTATGGACACAGAGCGAGTGATCTCCTTCACAGAGCAAGAGATTAGGCAGGCCCTGAGGGATGCGCCTGACGAGCTTGTCATGGGCGAAGGCCGGGACAAGAAGAAGTTCGTTCCGAGGAAGCCAGATGACAGGACTCCTCCATGGTGTCTGTTGGGCGCCGGGGGAGGTCCTGTATCTGATGAGAGCAGCTTCCTGACGCTCATGGAGGGTTACGCGGAGATACCTGAGACGAACGCTATTACTACGCCCGCGCTTACGCGCGTGGGCGGGATGAGAGTGAGACCTGCATCTCCGCTTGAGGTCTTGGCGACGATGAGGAACGCCTCTCTCGCAAGAGAGGCGTGCAACAGGACAGGAAGACCTGGGATACCATTCATGAACACGCTGGCAACAGCAGAATCGGATATTGCACTCGCCGCAGCGATGCATCCCCGGTTCGGCCTTCGCCCATCCGACGGCTTCATGATTGCAAGCATGGACCCAATGAAGATCGATTTCTCCAGGCTGAACAAGGTGACATGCGCGCTATCGTTCGGGGCGCCCATTGGCATGGATTTCGCGCCGCTGCTCGGGGGCTATCCTGGTGGACCTGAAGGGACATCTATCGCCACGGTTGCGAGCCATATGATGGGCATACTCACATTGCAGGCCAGCTACCTGATTCCGTTCCCTCTGCACCTCAAGTATGTCTCGAACAGCAGCAGGGAGATGCTCTGGACCATCAGCACTATGGGCCAGGCCATAAGCAGGAACACGCACCTTCTGAGCTTGAGCTTGAACTACACCGCGGCGGGCCCGTGTACCCCAATGGTCCTGTATGAGGATGCGGCGTCCGTAATTGCGGCGGTTTCTTCGGGCTTGTCGATTGAATGCGGCGGTACGGCTACGAACAAGTACGAGGACAGGATGACACCGGTGGAGCCGAGGATTGCGGGCGAGGTGGCCCATGCTGCCGCTGGAATGAAAAGATCCGACGCGAACTCAGTGGTCAAGAAGCTGCTGTCAAAATACGAGTCTAAATTGAGCAATCCGCCTCTGGGCAAGACGCTTCATGAATGCTGGGACGCGGAAAAGAGGGCTCCGACAACTGAGCACACCAGAGTCGTGACGGGCGTCAGAAAAGAGCTCACCGGCATGGGGCTCAAATTCTTGTCGTGAGTGCTAGGATACGATTCAGGCCAGGCCGAGCGCATCGTGTCTCGTGCCATCCCGGCGTCCTAATGCCGGCTGTGCGACGATATGGTTGCTCCTATTATCGCAGCTATGACTTCGATCTGCCTTATGGATACGGCGTCTGGGAGCTTTCCAGTGATGGCGCCGGAGTATTCTATCCATCCGATTAGCTCGTCGTTTTTCCCTGCAATCAGCGTGTCTGTGAAATCCGCTTCGAGCGCCTCATCTTCGGCAGCACGCTTCGACCTCAGGAGTACGGGACGGTTCACCAAGTCCGTGTCCTGACCGACTAGCGGATTCTCCTCCTCCAGATAGATCCTCGTGAGCTTGCTGATCTCGCCTGCCGAGTAGTGACCGCTCAGCGCGAAGTCCTCTTTCTTATAGACCTTCAATCTCTGCTTTGCCCATGCATCTTCTCTCATGCCGGACATGACCTCGTATCTGTACAATCCGTCGGTTCGGTTCTTGAGGCCAATCATCGTCCATCTGAATCTGAACTGCCTGCGAATGTAGTTTGCGGCATCCTGGATGAGATCTCGGACGATGAGCTCGTCCTTCTGACAGTGGGATAGGAGCAGGATGAACCCGTCAAGGGTCCTAAGACTCGGATCATTCCTGGTTTTGGAGTAGTCGGCTCTCAGCCTGCGCTTCACTGAATCTAGATCCACAGTCGGATTTGTCATGCTTCTCAACCTTGGCCGACCATATTCTTCAAGGTTCGTCCTGCCAGGGGTAATGGCGGGTGCCTCCATAAGGAATTTCCCTGCTCATACCCGCTGACATGTTCCTGTAAGGGTCGTGCTCTTCGCCTGAGATGATGCTGAGCTTCCTCCTTGCGTTGAATTTGGGAGACACGTTGATAGTGCCAGACTGTGATTGCCTGTTTGCGGTCAACTTGTGACCGTGAGGGGACGCGCATGCAGGTCAACGAGCCAGTTGGAGGGCAGCTAGAGATACTGAGCAAGTCCGAGATCGACATGATTCACGACGCAACGATCGAGGTCCTCGATCGTGTGGGCGTGAAGGTTTGGTCGCAGGGTGCATTCAAGCTCTTCGTGGATTCTGGATGCAGGGTCGACAGCAAGAGAATGACAGTCCACCCGTCTGAGGGCTTCATGAAGGACATCTTGAGGAAGGTTCCTGAGGAGTTCTCCATGTATGGCAGGGACCCATCGTACAAGCTCCTGTATGGCAAGAATAGGGTGCACTTTTCTCTCATGGGACAGTCGGTGAAGATCAGGGACCTGGACGGAAAGGTGCGGTTAGCCACAACGAGAGACATCGAGAACCTGGCCAGGCTGGCGGACTGGTGCGAGCACATCCACCACACGTCCATCATGACTACGCCCTCGGAGGTCAACCAGGACGCATTCCATATACATGCCATATGGGCGAACCTGAGATGCTGCAGGAAACCCTCGGACGGCTACACGTGGACAGCGAGATGGTCCAAGGAGTGTCTCGAGCTCGCTGCAATAGTGAGAGGCGGCAAGGATGAGCTTGTCAAGAAGCCTCTACTGCTTGGGTTCTTCAACCCCGTCAGTCCGCTCCAGCTCTCTAAAGAGCTCGCAGATGGCGGGATATTCTGGGCCAGGTGGAACCAGCCCGTTCTTTACGCCCCAGAGGCGCTTGCGGGTGCAACCGCTCCGGTCACTCTCGCCGGCCTCCTCGTGCAGCAGAACGCCGAGGTCCTGGCGGGAATTATGATGTCGCAGCTGGCCAACCCTGGCGCACCAGTCTTCTACGGAACCGTGTCCGCAGCTCTGGATATGCGATATGGCGTCCCTGCGCTTGGCGGGCCAGAGGTCGGGCTTCTCAACCTAGCGACGGCGCAGCTTGCAAGGCACTACCGGATCCCATGCAGGGGAACTGGTGGGAATACGGAATCGAAAGTCGCTGATGCTCAGGCAGGGGTCGAGTCTGCACTGACGCTCTACGCTGCCGCGCTCGGAGGCGTGAACTTCATCTATGATGCGGCAGGCTCTTTGGATGGCAGCGTCACAATCTCGTACGAGAAGGTGATCATAGACAACGAGATGTGCGGCATGGTGACAAGGTTGCTGAAGGGGATCGAGGTCACGGATGAGACATTGGCGGTCGACGAGATCTGCAAGGTCGGGCCTTCTGGGAGCTATCTCGGGACCAAGTTCACGATGATGAACTTCAGGAACGAGCACTTCATGCCGTCACTTATGGAGCGCAGGTCGTTGGATGCGTGGACGGCCGCCGGTGGGAAGGATATTGTCGCTGTGGCGAGGGATAAGGCCAAGCGGGTGCTCAAGGAGCACGAAGTACCCCCCATAGAGAAGGACGTGTTCAAAGAGGCCGAAGCATACTTCAAGAAGGTTGTGAAGGGCTACGGCTAGTCCTATTCGACCTTCTTCCTTGATTTGCTGATTCTAGTATTTTGACTCAGCAATCATTTCAAGCTCAAACACGTTACCGCTCGACCTAGTCGATTGAAAGCCCGAGCGTGGGTCTATAGAAGAATCAGTGGGTCAGGAGCGGCCGAAGCTGAGGATGTTCGAGGCCGTGCCCTCTAGGGTCAAGTGGCTGATATACCTCAGGTATGTCAAACCAAAGACCCTTGGGGCATTCGCGGCTGAATCGAAAACCCGCGGACCTGCCGACTATTGTCACTTTCTCGATGCTATCGAGGCGGCGAGTATCGCAGCGATAACCTCGATGTACCTTATGGTCATCGAATCCGGGAACTTTCCCAAGGTGGTGCCAGAATACTCGATCCACCCGAGCAGGTCATCACCGGGTCCGTAGATCAGGGTGTCCAGGAAGTCAGCCTCTAGGGTTTCGTCAGGGGTTTGCCTCCTCAGCCTCAGGAGAGCTGGCCTGTTAACGACGTTCTCGTCCTGGCCGGACAGGGGGTTATCCTCTTCCAGATACACTCGAGACAGTTTGCTGATGTCATCCTTGACATAGTTCGGCGATATCCCGAAGTCTTCGAGTTTGTAGGTCTTCTTCTTCTGGGAGCTCCAAGCCTCTTCCCTCATGCCTGCTTGGATCTCGTACCGGTAGAGGCCGTCCGAGCGGCTCCTAAGTCCAATCATGACCCACCGGAGCCTGAACTGCTTGTGAATATGGTTCGCGACCTCCTTAGCAAAGTCCAGAATCGTCGTCTCCCTCTTGCATGAGCTAGACATGAGGGACACGAACCCGTCGAGAACCTTGGCTCCAGGGTCGTTCCTTGACCTCATGTAGTCGAACTTCAGCTTCCTCTTGACCTCGTCAGGCTCGACACCTAGTGGCATGATTCTCAGGAATCCTCTGCGATATGTACTATTGGGCACTGGCTATTTCATGCTCGGGACGTCTCGCATTTCCCATCCGATGACATGCCATTGCCCTGGTCAGGAAAGGAACCTCTCCTAATAAGCAATTTCGCCTGTGATTCGCGATTGCGGGAAGCTTTGCCACGCATGGCAGCTGTCTCTTCGCAGCTCAGTACAGCACATCGTCGCTGATTACGACCTTTCCACCCCTCAAGGGTACTCCCTCTGCCTCCACGAGCGCCCTACGGCCGTTGGCCCGGTCCTTTGGTCCCCCGAAGCCCCCATCTGATTTCACCACCCTGTGACACGGAACAACGGGGAACAGAGGATTCTTTGGCAATGCGTTTGCGACAGCGCGCACTGCTCGAGGCTTTCCGATCTTCTCAGCGATCCTCTTGTATGTGCAGACCTTGCCTTTCGGGATCTTGGAGGTAGCAACATAGACTGCGACCTCGAACTTCGGCCACCCACTCAGATAGTTGACGATGTCCTCCTCTGTCCTGACATCCTCTCGTCTCATGATACTCCTCCCTGCAGATTCCATCTCTTCTTGCCTGTGAATCACGATTGTCCGGATGACACTTTCCGGCACTCGGGTGAAAGTAGTAGCTTACTAGGTAGCAGACATGTGGAAAGCATGAGGCTTCATCCCTAACAACTGTTAAATATCGCGCATGACGCTGTTACGCAGCGCTCTGGAGGAGACACTAGCATCTGTCTTCGCCAGACCGATGGCTCCGAGGTGGGGAGCTGAACAAATACCAATAAGAAGGGAGGTCAGGAGATGGCTGAGGAGATACGCATCGAGATAGAGAAGGCGAACCAGAGGTTCGGTGAAGGGATCAGAAAGGGCGACGCCTCGATTGTCGGGGCGCTCTACACTAACGACGCATTGCTGATGCCCCCAAATTCCGAGATGATTCGAGGTCGGCAAGATGCTCAGAAGTTCTGGGATGGCGCAATAAAGATGGGCGTCAAAGATGCCGTTTTGAAGACTGTGGAAATCCAACGTATGGGCGACACGGTGCATGAGGTCGGGAACTACACGCTCAAGATACACCCACAAGGATCGTCACCTTTTGAGGACAAGGGCAAGTACGTTGTACTTTGGAAAAAGGACTCGGACGGGACGTGGCGACTTCACAGGGATATCTGGAACAGCAGCCTGCCAGGCAAGAAGTAGCGTTTCTGCAAAACCCTTTTCCATTTTTCCGATTCCGAAACGATTCCGAAACTGCTAATGTTGACTTCTGTGTTTGCACCTTTGGGTGCCCGCGGTTAGATGTTCCTCACCATGACCGTCGGGAAGCAGTTCTTGTGATACTGGGGGCAGTCGAGACACTCGTCGGTGGAGATCGGTCCAGTCTCGTCGTCCTTCAGTCTCCTGAAGCCCATTCTCTCATAGAACCCTGGTACTCTGGCCTTAACCCATATCGTCCTCGCCCCCCTGGCCCTCGCTTCTTCAACCACCATTGTGACGAGCCTCGATCCAAGTCCTCTGCTCCTCATGCCGTTGTCAACCGCGACCCACTCGACGAAGTAGTTGTGTCCTTTATGCTCGAGCGCGGCGCAGGCAACCAGTCGTTCGCCAAGGAAACAGCCGAAAGCGCACTCAATATGCTCCTGCTGGGGACCTTCTCTAACCTCCAATCCAGCTCTTATCGACAAGTCCTTGATCGCTTCGAGGTCCTGGGTCCGTGTTATTCGCAGTTCAACTGGCGGCGTATTCGACATCATCTCAGGCGAAGATTCGAACGGTCCTTATACCTTTTGGAGGAGGAAGAAGTTGCCGCTCCATCGACAAGCACCTGCGTGCCGAGAGTATCGTCAGGCATGTCGCATCCTAGATCCATCGCTTGGGAAAGCTTTATTCGATTGCGCGAGGTTTTGTAGGCGGGATTACACTGGGCCGAAAATCCAGCCTTCCAGTTGTGAACGTTTCGGGGTCATACTATGATATGGGCTTGCGGATTGGACGCCAATGCAAGTCCATCGCCAAGAGCATGATTCAGAACGCGAGTTCGGCGCAGTCTTCCAGGGGGATATCATGGAAGGCTACAGTCGCAAGGTCTCAGGAGTATCTCGCTTACGCTGAGGAGTTCGACCCGAAATACGTTGAGCTCATAAAGGGCTATTCGAAGGGCTCAGGATTGAGGTTCGAGGACCTCTTCGCGTTGTTGTGTCAGGACGAAAATGGATTGTGCACCGATGTTGCAGTCAACGAGCAAGCCACAAGTGATGGGTCTGTGCTGTCTGCGCACACAGAGGATTGGCGGCCGGCCGACCAGAAGCACCTGGTCCTGTTGATGTGCGAACCAAGGGGAGATCCTTCCTACGTCATCATGACTCTTGGCGGACTGGAACTCGTGACAGGGCTGAACTCAGCGGGCATCAGTTTCAGTGGCAACTCGTTGGAGCAGAATGACACTAGAGTCGGAATCCCGAAGATGTTCGTGGCGCGCAAGATTATGGCCTCGAGGAGAATCGGTGAGGCAATATCGGCTTCGACCCCTTCGGAAAGGGGTTCCAGCTACAACAACAACATCTGTCATGCTAGCGGGGAATTGTTCTCGATCGAAGCATCTGCAACTGATTTCTCTATACTGTATCCTGAGGACGGATATCTTGTCCATACTAACCATTATCTCAATCCGAGGATGACCACACATGAGAGACTCTTTTCAGGATCCAGAGGATGGTCTCTCGAAACGGGCTCGAGTTCAGTTGTGCGGTATCACAGAGCACTACGCCTTGTGAGAAAGGAAATTGGCGACATAACGTTTCAGTACCTCGCGGGTATCATGTCCGATCATGTGAATCATCCAGCCTCCATATGTCAGCACGCCCAGACTAGGCTGTCTCCTCACGTGCAGGTCAAGACCATCTATGCGACGATTGCGGACCTGAAACTCCTTGAATTGAATGTCTGCATTGGCAACCCGTGTACTGGCAAGTTCCTGAAGTACTCCCTGGGATAGACTCCTCGCCGATCCAACTGTCAGGTCCGTTTCTGGGCCTCTTGTATTGTATCGCTCAGAGCTTTTCTTATGCCACTTTCGAGCGGTGGAACATGGTGGTTCTCGAGTATCCACTTGACCTTGTCCCTGGCCCTGTCGACCATCGTCTTCGAGCCACTGTCGGACCAGGCGTCGAAAGAGCGCCTGTCAATGAGGTTCGGGACGAAGAAATCTGACCTCATGTGCTGGAGGGTGTGCCTTTGGGCCAAGAAGTTCCTCCCGATGCCAACTTTTTCGATCTCGTCCAGGGCGAGCGTTTCGTCATTCACTATCTCCCCCCTGCACAACCTCGCGACCGCAGCCACGATCTCGTCCTCTAGAACAATCTCCTCCAGGTGCAAGCACGTGCCGTCCTCGAGAAGCCCGATTCCGCACATTGAATCCGCCCCCGCCATGAGCGGACCTACAACCCCAGTGAAGGTCTCAACACACGCCTGTTCTCCTGGAGCTTGGGCTGTGCTCGAGATGCCTACACAAGAAGGCATTCCGTAGTGATGCGCCAGTTCAGTCGCAATCGCAGAACAGATCGCGTGTTCAGGGCTCCCACCTGCCCTTATCAGGGTCCTCATGTCCAAGGGGGCTATTCCTAGACCGTAGATCACGGCGGCTCCAGGAACTGCAAGCTGAGTCATGACCAAAGCGCTCAAGACCTCCGCATTGCCCAGCGCAATCGAGCCCGCAATGGTAGCGGGCCCCGTCGCGCCGAGCTGCGGCATGCAGAACCAGACAAGTGGAAGACCATTCCTCGCGAACTCTATGCCCGCTTCCGTGACGCCTGCATCGTGCTGGAGCGGAGCGAAGGTGCACTGGAGAGCTGATGTTATGGGTCTTCTACGGAACTCCTTCTCACCTCCACCTGCGATGTAGCTCATCTTTGACAAGTATTTCGCATCGGACATCGTGACCCCAGTTTCGAACATGACATGTTTCTCCGTGTTGTTCAGAGAGGCTTCGAGGTCATGGAGATGTGCGACCGCTGGATCTTGGTCCGTCGAGGTCACCATTGGCCAGTGAATGTGCACGTTCGTCAATGCGTCGATTATCCTGGAGGATGTCGCTACATCCTCTTTGGTGGATGGTCTCCTCACGCCGCTATCGAAATCCACTGCCACCGCTCCATTCCCACTCGCGGTCATGTAGCTGTGCCTCAGATCCTGAGGTGCGTCGTATTTCGGGTTCCTAGCAGCTAGTGTAATGGCCGTCTTCTTCTTTGCCAGCGCCTCGTCGACGAGGTGAGAGGGTATTCTGGCGATCTTCGACCTCTCATCTGTTATGCAGCCATTGTCCCTCAGAAGCTTTCTGTATCTCTCGCTGTTGACCTGAACTCCAACCTTCTCGAGGATATGCAAGGTCGCCCAATGGATCTTCTCAAGGTCTTCTCGGCCTAGTATCTGATACTTGATCCCCCGAGTGATGCCGTAGCCCAATCAAAACACCGTCGAAGGCAACTGACTTCTTGCGTATTGTTTTATCGCTCGCCCACAACCAAACCACTAATTGAACCCTGCCCCCAGGGAATGGTCTGCTTGGTATTCGCTTCAGTATGCCTTGTGCCTTTTTCTTCGCCCACGCACTTCAAAGACATACGCGATCAGAAGTGCTATTGAGAGCATTATGACGATAATCAGCACCAGGAAGATGACGAACCAGATCGTCATCTCGGCCATAGTCTCTGCGGACTTAAGAACATCCCTATAGAGGAAGAAGAACATGAGCGGGAAGCATGTTGCCCACAGCACCGCAACTGCCACCAACGGCTTTTCCACGAGGTATTCCCAGAGTTCCCTAAGGGGAGTGAGTCTAGGGGTCTTCCCCAGAATCGAGTCTCTGTTCCTCCTTTTCGATCTTATGCCAACTCCCGTGCTAGACATGCCAGTTCTGCCGGGGGTAATGGCATTTTGTCCTCTAAGTTACTTACTGATGAGGGGTTCAGCTTCTGACTCTGCCCCTCGCCAGGGAGGCGAACACTCCAAGAATACACAGAACGGTAAACGCGATGAATGCCGGCCGAAAAGCCGACATGAATTCCGGGGCGAGGGCGGGGGTTATCTGCACTCTCCCCACATAGACCGCCAGGAATATCGTGGCAATTCCTAGGCTAAGCACTTGTCCGACCTGCCTCATAGTTCCAACAAATGCCGAGGCCATTCCATACTGTCGCCTCTCGACCGAGCTCATGATTGCATTCGTGTTTGGAGACGAGAAGAGAGCGAATCCGAACCCAAGGAATGCTAGGACTGCGACCACCAACCACACTGCTGTAGCAGAGTCGAAGAAGGAAATGAATGCTAGTCCCAGAGCGGCTATGGTCATTCCAGCAGAAGCAATCACCCTGGGCTCTATGACATCCGATAGCTTCCCGGCGAGAGGCGAGAACACCGCCATGACCACTGTCTGGGAGATGAGCACTAACCCTGTCTCTTCTGGGCTGAACCCCTTGACATATTGGAGATACAGGCTCACCAGGAAGCTGACCGCAAATGTTGCGCAGTAATTGATCAAGGCGGCCAGGTTGGAGAAGGCAAAAGGCCTGTTGTACCTGAGCAGCTTCAGATCCATTACAGGGCTTGTTTGGCGGAGCTCCCAGGCCACAAAGACCGCAAGGAAAATGGTGCCGGTGATGGTCAATGCAATCCCAGCTAGCCCGGAAAGGAGCGAAAACCCTACGATGACTGCAGTCAATGCGAGAACATACATCGCAGAGCCTTGCAGATCGTACTTCTCACCTCTGGCTTCTGACCATTCCCCCTTCAGCTTCTTGGAGCCTATCCAAATCACAGCGGCCATTCCTGGGAGCAGCACTAAGAAGAGGCTTCTCCAGCCCAAGAGGGTCGTGAGAAAGCCTCCGATTACGGGTCCGAGGGATAGCCCTACGTAAGTTGTGGAGACGCTTAGGCCGAGCGCTTTGCCCCTTTCTTGAATGGGATAGATTGAAGTGAGAAGGGCAATCGCGGTTGCGAAGGTCATCGCGCCGCCTACTCCCTGTGCCCACCGGAATGCAATCAAGAATCCAGCTGATGGGGCTGCTGCGCACAGGACGCTAGCGATGGAAAACACCCACATCCCCAGTAGAAAGACTCTCTTCCTCCCACGAATATCTCCAACTCTCGCAAATGGAACCAGGAATGCAGCAGCTGATAGGAGGTAGGACGTTGCGACCCAGCTCATCGTCACTGCGGTCATGTGAAACTCGTCAGCTATCGTGGGCAGAGCCACGTTGATGGACGAGGACACAAAAGGAGTGAAGAAGGAGCTCAGCATCGCAAGGATCAAGGCGTATCTCTTCTGCTCGCTGGAATCCAAACAGCCTGCCCCCTTTTGGCGAGGGGCTGACGCCTTGCGTGCGTATGGTCTTTTCCCAGAAGGACTTACTTCAGGCCAGCTTCGAGCGCTTTCACAAACACGTTCGTATTGACGGCAGCGTCACATTCGGCTCAGTACGTCCAAACTATTATCGAGATAAGTGGGCATCCGCTGGACCGATGTGCGGAAGGTTCGCGCTCACGATAGTTCACGGGTTCTTCGCGAGGTTCGCGGTCAAGGAGTACGCGATCGAGCTGTTCCCAAGGTACAACATCGCTCCCACCCAAGATGTGCCGATCGTGATTAGGGAGAGCCCCAACAGGGCAGTGATGATGAGGTGGGGCCTCATACCCTTCTGGGCCAAAGATCCCAAAATAGGTAACCGCTTGATCAACGCTAGGGCTGAGACGCTGGCTACGAAGCCCGCATTCAGAGTCTCGCTCAAGAGGAAGCGGTGCCTGGTCCCGGCCACGGGGTTCTATGAATGGAAGAGGACGGACGAGGGCAAGGAACCATATTACGTCCGCCTCAAGGACGGCGCCTACTTCTCATTTGCAGGCCTGTACGACAAATGGATCGACCCGAAGACAGGGAAAGAAACGCCTACCTTCACGATCGTCACGACCATCCCAAACGGGCTGATGGCGACTATCCACAACCGGATGCCCGTGATGCTGCGGGAAGATGACGAGTCGGAATGGCTCAGCCACGAGCCCTTGCCGGAGGACGACCTTAAACGTCTCTTCAAGCCGTTTACCGCGCAATCAATGGAGGCCTATCGTGTGTCGACCGACGTCAACAGCCCTGCGAACGATCACCCCAGGCTCATTGAGCCGATGTGATTGTGGATTGTGTGTCCCGAGCATCAGCAGTCGAATAGGATAGGTTCAAAGTAGATGTATCTCCCAATACGATAGATATGAGTTAGAATGAAGAGAAGGTGATTCAGAAGATGAAGACCAGAACGATACGCCAGACGGTCACATTCAAGGCGCCGCCAAGTGAGATCTACGAACTTCTGATGGATTCACGCAAGCACGCGAAATTCACGGGAGGCAAATGCATTGTCAGCAGGAAGGTCGGAGGGAGGATCAGCGTCTACGACGGGTATGTCTCGGGAAAGAACCTCGAGCTCGTCCCTGGCAAGAAGATCGTCCAGCTCTGGAAGCCGGAGGAGGATTGCTGGCCATCTGAGCATTACTCGACAGTCAAGTTCTCTTTCAAGCAGACCAAGAACGGCACGAGAATGGTGTTCACACAGTCGGGCGTTCCCGTCGAATGTGGTGACAGGTTCGATACGGGATGGCGGGAGAACTACTGGACCCCCATGAAGGAACTCCTTGAGAAGGGGACTAGCTAAGCGCGAGTTGAGAATTCGAGCTGCAAACCATCGCGAATCAAAGAATAGAGTTTGAGGGCCGACGGGCATGAAGGGCCGCCAGCCCAGAACGTGTTTACCTGACTTGGATTACCTGGAAGCCCGAGTCAGGATCGTTCCCAAAAGCGTCTAGTCTTCCTCGTATCGTCCACTCGTGGTTTACCTGGCCGTTGTAGGTAGGCTGGCCCTGGGGAATCTGTATCGTCGACTCGAAGACCTTCGTTTCGTTCGGCTGAAGCACCATAGCGGGGCCAACGGGAATCGCCTGTTTTACGGTGTTCATCTGTATCTGGGTCGTCTCATGGCAGTGCGAGCACCTGAGCTGCCCTTTCTCCGTTGCGTATATGTCCACGAAGACACCGCTCGACTTAACCTCCTTGCCCATCGAGACCACAGTGACCTTGACTGCCAGCGGATCTCCGGGTTTGAGCGGTTGATGCGGATATTCCAAGCTCACCTTTGCCGCGCCGCCTGTCATGGCGGTTCCGACGGCCTTGATTTTGTCTAGAAAGCCCATATGTCCTCCCTCCAGAGACTTCGAATGGAGTGTATCATACTTAGATTCTCTCTATGTTTACAGCTCCGATGACTGGCCCGCCTGATAGTGATGAGCTCCCCGCGGCATGCATCTTCTGTCCGAACACAAGGCTGAACACTAGACCTTGCGATAATCTTGCATATGTCAAACTTCGGACAGTTGATTCTATCCTATGCTGAACTGGCCTGTATCCACCCACTGCTGCTTGAGCATCGACCAGAAATCGATGGCCAATCCTTTAAGGACATAGTCGTAGGGGAGCCAGCCGTATCCTTCATCACCCCAAGCCTTGCCCCATGAATTCCTTATTAGGAGGGCCCCTTTGGTCTTCAGCCCGCAGTCCCCGTTCTCAATGGACATCTTGTCGTCATAGCCAACGGCGACGATGGCATGTCCGCCCACGCTCGATTCGTCCCTGCAGGGGTATGGTATCTTCCCAGTTGTCGATGCTTGATTGATCGAACCGTAGACGGTGAAGCCGAACATCGAGGGCACAGATGCAGCGAGCGCCTGCTTGATCCTTTTGAGAGTGACTTCCTCGGTGACATTCGGAGTGTCGTGTCGGAAGTACTTGATCGTCTTGTAGTTCTCCGCGAACGAGTAACAGAACGAGTCGGGTTCCTTATCGAAATCCGGGGTTCTGTCGCTATATGGCCAGTACTCCTCCGGTGGCACTCCAAAAAGAACGAGCCCACCCATGGTCTTGCGGAGATAAGCACCTGAGTCTCCCGTGAGATGTGACAGCCTTCGAGTCACCTTGTACAAGAACAGCCGCGACGCGTCAATGTGCTTGTTGAACGCTTTTCTCTCGTAGTACTCAACTATCCCAACGCCTGCATGCGCGGTGCACGAACCGATATCGCCCTGGTCTTCGATTGGTGAGCACCATCTCCTGAGATCAACCCTGGTTGGAACACTGGATGTCTCTCTTTTTGTCAAGCCTGTGGGCGAGACGAGATCTAGAATCTCCTTCTTCCTGAGCAGCTCCTTGTTCTGAAAGGTGTAGTCCCGGAAATCCGGATAATCCGGGAGCCATCCCATGGCTGGTATTCGATTCTCGAAGTTCTTGCGCTTGTCCTCTGTCATTCCATCTTCCTCCATACCGGAAACACGAATGGTCCTATGTGTGCAGCGAGTCGGAAGCGTAGAGCGATCTGCGCTTCAACGAGCAGATGTCAATGGAGCCAACTCAAACGACAACTGGATCCTCGTGTGTTCTTCCAGAGTCCGTGCCTGATTGTTCTTATCCGGCGACCAATCCCAATGCATTGCGGTTATTTGAACCATGGTCAGACGCCCTATGGTGCGCATAATCGGGATTGCAGTCGTCGATGCTGGTCTTAGTATGGCTCACCTTTTCCGAGCACCGCATGCACCTTGGGCATCAGCTCGCTTATCGGAATCCCCTGAGGGCACTTCTCTTCGCAGGTCTTGCACCCGACGCACGCGCTCGCGCGGTCCTTCTTGTTGAAGAACCTCTCGTACATTGACCTGGCAGTCTTGACATCATTGTGAATGTAGCCATCGTTGTATTCCTCGAAGTTCCTGGGTATGTTCACGCCGTTGGGACAGGGCATGCAATAGCCACATCTGGTGCAGGGGATGGGAATCATCTCCTTGTACCTCTTCTTGATCCGCTCGATCATGGCTAGCTTGTCGTTCCCGAGGGATCTCACCCCTGATCCGTTCGCGGACCTGAGATTGCCCTCGACCTGAGACATCGTGCTCATGCCGCTGAGAACCACTGAGACCTCTGGTTGGTTCCAGATCCATTGCAGCGCGAGATCCGCGGGGGATGTCTTCCTTCCATGGCCCTTGAGAATCTTCCTGATCTCCTTCGGTGGGTTCGCTAGTCTGCCCCCTAGTAATGGTTCCATGATAATGACCCCCAGTCCCTTGGAGGCTGCGTACCTGAGGCCCTTGGTCCCGGCCTGGTTCTCCGTGTCCATGTAGTTATACTGGATCTGGCAGAATGTCCATTTGTCATAGCCGTCGACAATCAACTTGAAGGCATCGTAGTCGTCATGGAACGAAAAGCCCAGGTTCTTGATCCTCCCGTCCTCGAGCGCGGACTCCGCCTTGTCCAGCAGGTTGAACTTAAGGACGGTCTCGTTCCACCTCTTCTTTCCCAGCCCATGAAACAAATAGAAATCAATGCTGTCGGTCTTGAGCCGCTTGAGCTGCTCGTCCAGGTAGGTGTCGAAGTCCTTCCCCTTCGTTATGAGCCATATAGGAGACTTTGTCGCGAGCTTGATCTTCTCTCTGTAGCCGTTCTTGAGCACCTTGCCCAAGAGAATCTCGCTCTTTCCGTTGTGGTATGGATACGCGGTATCGATGTAGTTGATTCCCTTGTCGATCGCGTGTCGGATCATGCGCGTGGCCTTGATCTCATCGATCTTGCTGCTTAGCGGTTTTCCATCCCTAGTGGGCAGTCGCATACAGCCGAAGCCCAACGCCGAGACCTTCCATCCTGTTCTGCCGAACTCACGGTACTGCATACTTGATACTCCCCTTGGGCGACCCCAGTCAGGGAGTCTGGTATCTCCGCGTCCTCCATTAAAAAGCTTTGTCCCGTTACCCGATTCCCTACGGGACCGCTTTCAGGTCGAGGACATAGATGAGGGCATTGGAGTGTTTTCCTGCAAAATAGGATGTCACGTTGTCGTGGAAGCTCCCAACTCTCCTGAACCCGTACTTCTCGTAGAAGGACCAGTTGCTCATCAGGTCGTCGGTGTACACAGTAACCAGTGAAGAGCCAGCATCTTTTGCGGCGTGGACGAATCTGTCAACGAGCATCCTGCCGATCCCCCTGCCCCTGTACTTGGAACTCACGATTAGCATCTCGATTGCCGCATCTGACTTCGGGATGTTGACCATCAGCTTGAGCTCTGTCAAGAATATGTTCCAGAACATGGCAACCATCATCGAGCCTCTCCATTTTCCCCCGAGAAGGAGCCCGGCCATAAGCCTAGCCTCTCTCAAGAATGGTTTAGTTGAAGACGTTGATCCTCTGAGCTTGTCGATCCTACCAAAGAGGAACCCCAGCACTCCCTGGGAGTCGCACGCCAGGTCCGTCCAGTTCGACCACAGCAGCGTTGATTCTATGTAGCCCTCCATGCCCAGTATCCCTTGGGCGTCAGCTGTCCATTCCTCGCCTGCAGGCCACGCCTCCTCTGCCAGGCCCGAACACGATCTGAGATCATCAGTTGTGTACCTCCTGAAAGAGATTTCTGGGGCAGCCTCTTCGCCAATCATCTGATTGTCCTCTTTGATAGATGGGGGGCTGATGCACAACCCAAGGCATCGATGTTTTGGTCTAGGAGACTCGAGCCATCACGGACAAGAATATACGCGCCCTATGCCATCCGTAGACGAATCGATGCCTATGACCAAGCTCCCGCCGCCACTTGAGATCCGAAAACGACGAATGTCAATTGCAGGTGTATCCCTGGGCGAACTGGCCAGCCGGCACGGCACGCCGGTCTATGTCACTAGTGAAAAGAGGGTTCGGGATAACTACCGACGGTTCTGTGACACGTTCCGCTCTTGTTGGCACCGTTTCAGGGCGTTCTATGCAGTCAAGGCGAATAGCAACCTGTCCATAATGAGCGTCCTGCGGCAGGAGGGAGCGGGCGCTGACTGCTCGGGCATCCAGGAACTGCAGCTGGCGAGCATGGCCAAGTTCAAGATCGATGATATGCTCTACACTGGCGTTTACAACAGCGACGAGGAGCTGAAGTTCGCGTCGCAGCTGGGTGTCACAGTGAACCTGGATGATATCGGCATCCTCGAGAGGCTAGCGAGATTCGGATTGCCCAAGAGGCTGAGTTTCAGAATCAACCCCGGTTTTGGCAAGTCTGAGTTCAAGGAGATGCTTTGCGCAGGCCCTGAATCCAAATTCGGTGTTCCCGAAGAGGTTGCATGGAAATGCTATGCGAAAGCGAAGAGGCTGGGCGTGAAGCGCTTCGGGATTCACATGATGTCCGGCTCATCTGTGCTAGATCTGGCGTACTTCAACAGGGTCACCGACAGGTTGTTCGAGATTGCTAGCTCAATATCTGAGCGTGTGGGAATCGAGTTCGAGTTCGTAGATATTGGTGGCGGATTTGGGGTGCCTCACAGGCCTAGCGAGAAACCTCTAGACATGGCTAAACTGGCTGCGGCAGTCACAGCTCGTTTCAAGGAGAGGTTCGAGGACTATGTCTGCCCACCCTATCTGTACGCCGAACCAGGCCGATACCTGATTGCCGACTCGACCGTGCTGCTGACGAGGGTAAATGCGGTGAAGCACGGCAAGAAGCGGTTCGTTGGCGTCGATGCTGGCATGAACACACTTCTGAGACCTGCGCTCTACGGAGCATATCACGAGATGCTGGTCGTCGGCAAGTCCGCTGAAAGGAAGAAAGAGAAGGTTGACATCGTTGGCCCGATATGCGAGAATGGTGACATCCTCGCGAAAGACAGGCTCATGCCGGTCATCGAGAAAGGCGACTTGATTGCGATCATGAATGCTGGCGCCTACGGGTATTCGATGAGTTCGAACTACAACGCGAGGCCGAGAGCTGCCGAGGTCCTCGTAAGCAACGGAGAAGACTTTCTTATCCGCGAGAGGGAGGATATTACGGACATACTGGACAGACAGAGGATTCCGGGAAGGCTTCTGAGGTAATAGTTCGATCGGACATCCACAAGCCGACCATCCTCTATTCGCCCAGACCCAGGATTTCCAGATCGATGTTCCCGCCCGTGACGACTGCCGCCACCTTCTCCCTGCTTCTAAACTTGATCTTGTTCTGCAATATGGCGGCAGGGCCGACGATCGCAGACCCTTCTGCCAACTGTCTTTCGTTCTTAAGCAGCCAGAAGATCGCAGGTCTGAGTCTCTCCTCCTCCGCAAGGATGACGTCGTCGAAGTACTTGAGCGCAAGATCCAGCATCAGCCGCGTGATGCCACCCGAGAGTCCTTCGCATATCGTGGGCGGAACTGGCACGTCGACCATCTTGCCCGCCTTGAAGCACTCATAGAGCGTGCGCGCAGCAGTCGATTGGACGCCAATGATCCGTATGTTTGGATTCATCGTCTTCGCCCAGCACGATATGCCGGTCGCGAGCCCTCCCCCACCGACTGGAACCAGGATGGTGTCGATATCAGGAAGGTCCTCGAGGATTTCGTGCCCGACCGTCCCGTGGCCGGAGTAGACATCGAATTCATCCCCTCCAGAGACGAATACCTTGTCGCCCTTCTTGACCAGTTCTTTGCAGTACTCGTTCGCCTCATCGAAGTACCTGCCATGGATAATGACCTCAGCTCCAAGCGCCCTGCATGTGTCGACATTCACCTTTGCGGCGTTCTTCGGCACTACTATGGTCGCCTTCACCCCCATTCTGTGTGCCGACCAGGCTATTCCAAGCGCGAAGTTGCCTGCGGAGATTGCGATGACCCCCTTCTTTCTCTCCTCGGGGGTCAGCATGTTCATCCGGTAGAAGGCGCCCCTTGGCTTGTAGGAGCCAGTGATCTGGAGGTTCTCCCATTTCACATAGACCTCCGCTCCAGACACATCGCTGAGGCCTTTGGAGTATGTCAGAGGGGTCCTGAAGACCACGTTTTGGATCGCTCTCTTGGCTTTGAGGATATCAACGGCGGTGATATTGTGCTCCTTCTGGCCCATGCGAAATCACACTCTGATATGGGATCCAATCCCCTTCTTCAACGCGCGCCTGTAGACTAGCTGTGAGATCACGACATCCTGCACCGCGAGGCCCGTCAGGTCGCAGACCGTGATCTCGTCGTCGGACACCCTCCCGGGCTTCTTGCCGAGCAGGACCTCGCCGAGCTCGGCGTGGATATCCTTCTCTACGATCGTTCCGTCTGCCAGGGCATGATGCACCTCGCCTAGCTTGGCGCACTGCGTCAGGCTGTCAACGACGATCTTGTCCGCTTTTCCCAGCACTCCAGTCTCGAGCTCCTGTTTCTCGGGGGAGTCGGAGCCCATCGCCGTCACGTGAACTCCCTTGCCTATCCACGACGCCATCACCAAGGGCGCTATGCTCATAGTGGTCGTGATAACGATATCGCTTCCAACGACTGCGTCTTTCGGAGTCTTGGTCGGGACTATTCTCGTGCCTGTGACCTTCTTCATATCGGCGACATATTTCTTCAGGTGGTCTGGGTTCCTTCCCCAGGCTCTTAGCTCTTCGAACTGTCTAACCTTGCTCAGGGCCTCAATCTGCAACCGCGCCTGGGTGCCCGTCCCTATGACTGCGACCGTGTGAACCGATTCCTTCGCGAGTGCGCGCGCTGCTACTGCGCCCGCGGCAGCCGTGCGTAGGTCAGTGAGAAAGCACCGGTCGACCTCGAAACAGAGAGGAAGCCCGGTCTTTGAGTCGAACAGCAGAAGCATCCCGTGGGTTGAGGACAGGCCCAGATTGGGATTATCGTAGAACCCGGAGGCGATCTTGATCGTGTAAGTGTCATCTCCTCGGATGTATCCAGGCTTGATGTGAATGTCCCCATTGTGGTCGGGGACCAGGAGCGCCACCGGGAACGGTATCTCAGCCTTGCCCTGATTGAAAGCCTCGAAGCCCTCCGTAACAACCTCTATCGCATCCTCCATGGTCACTACGGATTCGATGTCATCCTTCGTAAGCACAAGGACTTCTTCGCCAGCTTTCGTTGCCCTCACCATTCTTGACCCCGGTTGTGTAAGTGTAACGCGGCATAGGCCCAGGAGGAAAAAAGGTTGATGGTGCGCGGAGCGAAATCTCCGACCCCAAGCTGGGTTCCTTCTCAATCAATGAGGTCCGGAGATGAAGGCATCGTCAGAGTATCCCTGAGTCTCATATGTTCCCTTGAAGTCGAAATCGACAAGCTGGATGTAGGCAATGTCATCTATCCACTTGTATCCCCACTTCCCGGGGACTACGAGCTTGGTGTTGTCACCCATCGGGGCCCCGTCCTTGATGAACGCGACTATGACGTCATCCCTCATCGCGTCCTGAAGAGTGAGGTCTGTCGTATAGCTATCCGATGCTGTGAATGCGACCTTGACGACGCCGTCCAACACGCCCGCCTCATTCAGCAGATCCGCCAGCCTGACACCCGTCCAGTTGTGCGTTCCAAGCGACCTGCCCGATACGCAGACGAGCTCAGCGACAACGGTCACATTCGGCATCGTCATAATGTCATTGAGAGTGTAGACGACCGTGTGGTTCACTAGCCCGGATACTCCGATCCGGACCGTCTCCTGATGGGCGCTGCCCACATCGCCAGGACCAGCGTTGATCAGCAGTCCTTCGAGTATGAGGATGGCTGCAGCTAGAACGGCAAACAACATCCACTTCGTCTTTGAGGGCATTTTCCTCTCGTTCGATGGATCAGTTCAGGATGTCGCGCTATTCCTGTCTTGCTACTTACAAATCGTTAACGCGCTTCGGAGGATGGTCCTATAACCCTCTCCTCAATCGGAGAACAGCTTGCCCCCTTCCGCCCAGTTGTTCTTCGGGACTTCGTACATTATTACCTGAACGGCGTCTCTTGGAATCTTCTCGTTCTCGAAGACCTTGGTTATTCCTTTGGCGATCCTTCTTCTTGCGTTGTCGTCTCTCCCCGGCCACATGTTCACGATTACTACTGGCACGTGCTCGTCCCTCCTCTGGCCAGCAATCTCTCTATTATGATAAGGCTCTTTCTGATAGCGAACAGAAGCAGTTCTCTCGCGCCATCTGTTGATTGAAAAGCCTGGGTGATTCTCAGCCGGCACGCGAATTGGTTTCGGTCAGCGCGATGGCTATCACGGAGGCAAGGAGCTCCACGACCTTCAACGTCTGGACATCAGGAAACTTGCCATTGTTCAGTCCAGATATCTCCAACCAGCCCTCGAGCTCATCGTTCTTGCCCAGGATGTATATGTCCAGGTAGTCTCCCTCGATCGTGTCGTCCAGGGTCCTGCGCGTTGACTGCAGCATCTCCGATCTGCTGTACGTGTTCTCCTCGCCGTTCCTATAGGGGTTGTCCTCCACGAGATACAGTCTCGTGTACTTGCTTACTCGGAAGTACTTGTAGACGTTCGGATTGTCAAACTGGTCGAGGGTGTAGAAGAGCCTGAGATGCGCGTCCCATTCGGAGTCAGAAAGGCCGCTCATCACCTCATACCTGAAAACGCCGTCTTTTGGGTTCTTGAGGCCTATAGTAACCTGTTTGATGCAGAGCCTATTGTGGATCGTTTCCGCGGCATCCTGGAGGAACTGGTGCATCTTCAGGTTCGGATCTGTCAGGTTGGTGATCAGGTCATGGATGCAGTCGACCGCATTTGACGGGTTGTTGGAAGCGTACTGGTACTCCAGCCACATCCTTCTCTTGATCAGCTCGGGACTGATTGCTTCGCCCACCATTGCCTGCACGACTCCGAGGGCCGCCATAGCGCCCCCTGCGCAACATGGCCGGCATTGCCGTACCCTCCCTATGGTTCTTTCTGAGGACGAAGACGGATTGGGCTCAGACATTCATCGGTGGTTCTATCAGGATGACGATCCCCAAAGCCTTGCCTCTTCATGTTGCATCGACCTGCTTGTGCCACCCATGATTAGGGCACCTGCCACCCTGCCGATCGGCAATGCGAGAAAAGTTCATCCAATTCTTTTCCACGAGCGCATCCAGTGAACGATCCACGAACTTCCGCTTGCTGCACCCAGGACAAGCAGCGAAGCGATGAATATGGCTAGATTCTGGTATCCGCTGTAGTCCCCTGCGTAGAAGAACAGCCATATTATGAGGAATATGAGCCAGCCTATGCCAGCTATGCTACTGACGGCAATCGGCCAGCGAGGCCCCATGTGCTCGTGAATGTGCTGTTCTCCTTTGAACTTAGCCGCATACCTGAGCCCCCACGTTGCCCACATCGCCGCCAGTATGCCAACCCCAACTATGATCGATACAAGCAGGATCGCGATGTTCTGGAAGACGCCATAGTCGCCCGCATAGAAGAACAGCCACAGTATCAAGAACGCGAGCCAGCCGAAAACCACTAGAATTGTGATTCCCACACGCCATCCAAAACCGCCGACCCTGAGGATTTCCGGACCATATTCGGTCTTCTTTTCCTCCTCCATAGGTTGTCACCTGGAGGAGAGAATCATTTACATGTTAATAAACTGCAAGCCGTACTCGCCTGCCCTGAGCTCGGAATTGTGCATGGGCCCCTACCTCAGAAGCCCACATTGGTCAGAGGCTCCAATCGAGATTCCCTCTTCACCGACCCTATCGTATGATATGTGCTAGGATTTCGAAATGGATGATTCTCAGGCACTGATATCTTTTCACGAGCAGGTTCCGGCACTCGAGTTGTCAGGAGAAGCTTAACAGAATGGAGGGCAATACCTCTCCTCGCATGGCGTCGAAGAGAGACCTAAGGACCGAATGGACTACGGAAGAGATCGACAAGCAGCTGGGCGATTTCAAGATAGTCACTATTCCTGTGGACATATCCTTCGAGGGAAACCAGAGAGTGCTCAACTTCTCTGAGGCCGAGAGAATGCTAAGGAAGGCCAAGCTGCTATCCCTTGAACCATGCACTTGCAGGCAGAAGATGGGGAATTGCGACGCGCCCGTGGATTATGTGTGCATAGGCCTGGACGAAGGAGCCAGGGAGGCAATGACCTTGCGGGAGGGACGAAGGGCTACATTCGAAGAGGCCATGGATGCCCTCAAGAGGACTCACGAGGCCGGGCTCGTTCACCTGTGTTTCGAGCTGGAAGGTCACGCCGTCGGCGCAATCTGCGGCTGCTGCCAGTGTTGCTGCCATGCACTCGCTGCAATCACCAGGTTTGGAGGATATGACGGGATTGTCAGAAGTTCAGATATGGTCGCAGTCCATGATGCATCGAGGTGCAACAACTGCCAGGTGTGTGTAGACAGGTGTCAGTTTGATGCCTGGGGTCTTGTTGCTGGCAGAGTTCACCACTACCCTGGGAAATGCACGGGGTGCGGAGTATGTGTATCGTTCTGCCCCGAGAATTCTATCGGGTTTGTGGAGCGAAAGAAGGAAGCGGCCAAGCCGTGAAGTAGCCCCCCAGAGGAATCAAGGAAGGGCGTAATCAGAACGACGCAATAACCTCGCTTTTCTATCTCCGACCTCTGCGAATGCGGAGGGTCTCCTTGTTCCTCACAAGCAGGAAAGTCTCCATGCGGCTCCAGCTTACGTGCCGGAACGATATTAACCAGTCTAGTCATTCAGGGGTTCGGTGAGCAACCCTTGGTGACGGACGAATTTCAGAAGTACAACCTAGAGGGAGTTGTGAAGAAAACCGCTGCAATTCCGGGTCCGAAATCCTCAGCGCTGCTGGCTGAACAGAAGAAATACGATTCCAATGCCCTGGTCTATCCAAACCAGGTCCCACTCGCGATTTCAAGAGGTCTTGGAGCAACAGTCATGGATCTCGACGGGAACGTCTATATTGATTTCAGCGGAGGAGTTGGCGCGCTCAATGTGGGGCATTCGAACCCAGAGGTCGTGGAGGCCATCAAGAGCCAGGCAGAGAGGTTCGCGCACGGCCTCGACTTCCCGTCAGAGCCCAGAGTCGCCTTGTCGAAGAAGCTTGTCGAACTTGCTCCTGGTGGGTTGAAGAACAGTTCTAAGGTCTTGATGTGCGGGCCGACGGGTGCAGATGCGGTCGAAGCCGCGATCAAGCTCGCCAAGTTTAACACAAAGAAGCCAGGGGTCATCTCATTCGAGGGGGGATGGCACGGCGTTTCCGGAGTGTCCTTGTCGCTGACCGCGAAGCGAGCGGCGAAGGCGAACTACCTGCCGGGCGTTCCGGAAGTCTATTTCGCTCCCTATCCATACTGCTACAGGTGTCCTTTCGGGATGAAGCATCCTGACTGTGGCCTGTCCTGTGCACGCTACCTGGAGCATCTGGTCAAAGACCCTGACACAGGACTCGCTGCTCCTGGTGCGCTGCTCATAGAGCCAATCCAAGGAGAAGGAGGTATCGTGGCTCCGCCTGAGGGATACATGAAGGAGATCAGAAGGATCTGCGATGCGAACGGCCTCCTGCTGATCGCTGACGAGATCCAAACTGGCTTCTGCAGAACTGGCAAGATGTTCGCTATCGAGCACGAAGTGGTCACGCCAGATATCATGACGGTCTCGAAGTCGATGGGGAGCGGCCTGCCTATCTCGGGAATCGTGTTCAGGAAGGAGCTTGACACTTGGTCCCCCGGAGCCCATGTCGGGACTTTCCGAGGAAACGCACTCTCATGCGCCGCGGGTGTCGCAGGAATCGAGTTCATGGAAAAGCATGATCTCGCAGACCGTTCCGCCAGGCTTGGCCAGAAGGCTCTGAAGAGCTGTAAGGACCTCCAGACGAAATACGATTCAATCGGAGACGTGAGAGGGCGTGGATTGTATGTCGGCATGGAGTTCGTCAAGAAGGATGCACAGCGCTCCCCTGATCCGGACCTGCTTGCCAGGCTTCAAAAGGAGTGCTTCCCCAAGGGACTGGTCGTTTGGAAGGGAGGTAGAGCGGGGAATGTCGCGCGCGTCATGCCCGCACTTGTGGTTACAGAGGTTCTGCTCGAAGCAGGGATGACGATACTCGAGGATGGTCTGAGGGCAGTTTCGGGGATGTAGGCCACGAGAACCTGCCAAATCACAGAATCATCTTCGGTCTGGCCGAAAGACGGAGTCCCATAGTTGGAGTCTCTGCTCAGGCTCTATCGCGCCTGTTGCTTCCTGGACAATTCTGGTCACTTTCTCTCGTCTAGTGGGGTGCGCTGGGCGGTATCCACATGTACCAGCCTATTTTGCAGGGCTGGTCGACAAACCCTATCTTTCTGTAGACCCCAGCGCCCATCGCCTTTGCCTGAAGGGCGCCCATCTTGTATCCGTCATCTCTCGCATCGCGAAGCGCTTCGGTCACGAGGGCAGTGGCAATTCCCTTTCGACGCATCTGAGGTACTGTTGCGACACAGAATATTCCTGCGCAGTCAGAAGTCTTGAACAATGCGGTGATTCCGACTGGTGCTCCATCCACTGTCCCGACATAGTTGGTCCTTGGATGTCTTGCACCGAACCCGTGACAAGAGTCCATTTTCCCCCAGCCAGTGGTGACGAAATCTGGGAATTCATACCCTGTGCCGAAAACTTTCAGGTACGATTGCATGTCATTTTCGTTCGCCACTCGCTTGATTGCCAGGTCACCTGACACGGGGAGGTCTTCGTTCAGGGCCTTCATATCGATCGACATGCCGACAACGTCTGTCTCATGAACAAGACCATGTGACTCCAGACGCTGACCCAGGTCCGACGGCTGGCAGCAAGGGCCGACAAACCACATCATGGGAAGATTGCTTGATTTGAAAACGCTCATGATAGTGTTGATTCTCTCATCTGATTCTTGAGAGCGAACCCGCGTGCGGAATACGCAGTTCATCAGCGGGTGCGGGATGCCGCTCATGAGTCTTAGGAAGTCTGGCTCGTCTTCCACCTTCGAATACGGGCATGAATGAACCCAGGAGAAGTAGTCTATCATGCTGCGTTCAATAACCTCAGCTAGATTCTTTTTTGATCCTTGCGCCACGGGATAGTTCGATGACATTGCGTCCATTTCCTCCGTTGCCCGAATCAACTTACCTGCCTATGGTTCTTTCCAACCCGAAGCTTCGTTCAAACACCGGACATCTGGCCGTTATTTGACCGTCCCATTGATTCACAGGGCGGGCGTCATATCGATTATCGGCCGAAAGTGATAAGTCGAGCATAGGGCATGCGTGGAATGGGGTTGAAATGGCATTATATGTAGTGCTCTCAAGGTTGACGGACGAGGGACGCAAAACGCTGAAGAGCAGACCTGAACGCGTTAAAGAAGTGAACGTCGAGATTTCTAAGATGGGTGCGAAGGTCCTGCATCAGTACGCACTCCTGGGCAAGTACGACTTCCTGACAATTCTGGACGCGAAGGACAACGCCTCGATCGCTAAGATCATGGTCGAGCTCGGCTCGAGGGGAACCCTGGAGACTATGACTCTCTCTGCGATTCCGGTCGACGATTTCCTCGCCAGTCTGAGAACCTAGAGCGCACTTCGGGGTTCTGCAGCGCATGCGCTCCTCATGAAAACCATTCCTGATGGGAGTGTCTAAGGTGCCCAGGCAGGACCTGGATTTGCCCTTGCTCCAATCCGGAGGTTTCTACAGATTCAGTCTATTTCTTCGAGTCAGAATCCCACACGTGCTGGTTTCGCTGCTTGCGGCCTGGACACTATCCTCCACTCGTTCGAATAGACATTCATCCTCGACCCTCTCGCGAAACCTACAAGGGTAATGCCGAGTTCGCGCGCAAGCTTGACCGCTAGGTCTGTGGGCGCCGATTTCGAAATGATGATCGGGATTTTTCCTCTCGCGGCCTTGATCAGAATATCCGATGACACCCTGCCGCTAGTGATCATTACGAGATTGTCATCCTTGGTTCCTTTGAGCAAGCGCTCTCCGAGGACCTTGTCGATTGCGTTGTGCCTACCAATATCCTCGTTGAAGATGATGATCTCGCTAGAGTTCGCAAGTCCTGCGCTGTGAACTCCTCCAGTCTTTCTGTAGATCAGCGACTTGCTCTGAAACTCCTTCATCAAGGATGCGATGGAGCTGGCTGGTATGTTGTAATTCCGGTTCGCTTTCAATATCTTGCTGTACTCTGCTGAATCAACGAATGAGAATCCCCTGCCGCAGCCGGTAGTTATGAACCTCTTGGTCAGGATGTTCTCCAGCAGCTTCTTCTTGCCAACGGTCTCAACCCAGACCACGCCGTCCTTCTTGTCCGCGAATACGCTCTTGATTTCTTTCTTGCTCTTGATGAGCCCTTCCCCAAACAGGAACCCGACCGCCAGATACTCAAGATCCTTGGGCGAGCAAAGTAGCGACACCAAGTTGACGTCGTTAAGGAATATCGTCATGGGGCTTTCCCTGACAACGACATCGCTCTGCCTCGTAGCTGATGTGCCACTTACGCGCACGATGTTCAAACGGTGTGTTTCATTCCTCATGAGATCACAGCTGGTGGCGAGCCGAAGCCCATCCTATGTCAGAGGCCTTCTGAGAAGACCGGAGCGTGGAGGCCCGCTCTCAGAATCGAGTGCCGGACCGACAGATCCCCGGACAGTTCAAGGATGGAAGATGCAGCCAGAAGGACCGAGGCGACCGTTTCCGTGGTCGCGATCTCGTGATACAAGGCCAGGCTCAGCGGCACAAGTAGACCTGCCACTATGGCGACGCCTATGAACGCGATGGCCACTTTGGTCGTCGTCAACTTCTTGAGGGACGCTTTGGCCGTGGCCGTTGATGTCATCATGTTCACGATGTATATCACTAGGAGTGCGAACATCGAAGCCAGCAGGATCGCATCGAGCGTCGTCAAGGTGCCCCGCTGGGGGATCGCGGCTCCGATCGCGATAAGGGTGAGGTACGTCATTGCTGTCCCGCCGGCGACGCCGTAAGTGAAGAACAGCGGAGGCATGAGCGCGGTGTTCCACGCCGTTATGGACTTGCACGATGCCAAGACGAACCCGTCGTAGACCATGACAAGGAACGCGCTTAGGATGGCCCCCAGCCATAGTCCGTCCGAGAAGGTCGTGCCTGTCTTCCAGGGGACCCAGTCGAATCCGATATCGGGCGCTAAGTAGGCCGCTCCGAATGCCACGAACACGACCATGAATATGAGGCCCCGGCTTATCCACGAGGTCTTCGGCCTGAGAAACAGCCTGTAGAATCTCGTGGGCTGGCCCAGATAAACCAGGTGTGCGACGGTCTTGCCCACTCCGACCACGAGAAGGCCTACAAGAGCACTCGTAGTGGAATCCAACAGCCAAGTCGAGACCACGAACTGGCCCGCTCCGATGCCGCCCAAGAACAGCGCCATGAGGAGGGCGCCGTCTCGCCACCTCCTCCTGCCCCCGAATCCCCACTCCATTTGGGTGCGCGCGCCTGGGTTGAAATCCTCCTGCTGTAGCACGCTCATTCAGGCACCACCTTGGCTTGAGTACGGAGATAGTGACATTTCATTCTCACCTCGCCGGGAGATAGTACACGCACGCGTCCGTGCCGTACTCCGGATGAAGCTGCATTCCTCGTCTCTTCTTGATCAGCTGCGAGACCTCCGATTCAGAGTCGTCCAGGTCTCCGAAGGTCCTGGCCTCGCAAGGGCACGCGTCTACGCAAGCCGGCTTCCTTCCTTTCTCGACCCTTTCCGCGCAGAAGTTGCACTTGCTGACAACTCCTTTGTCACTATCCTCGAACCATTTCTTCTTGGAGTACTCCGCGTAAGGTGATGACGGTTTCGTGTCGCCTGTGAAATAGTCTTTCCATTCAGGTGTGAAGCACCTCGCGCCATAGGGACATGCCACGGCACAGTACCTGCACCCGACACATACCTTCGCGTCCACCGTGACTGTTCCGTCGGGCTGCTTCTTAGTGGCCCCTGTCGGACAGACCTTCTCGCACTCCGGTTCCCTGCAGTGCATGCACAGCAAGGGGACGGCTTGCCTGATGACGGTCGGGTACTTGCCCGATTCGACCCTCACGACCTTTGCCCAAAACACTCCGGGCGGAGTATGGTGCTCCGCCTTGCACGCCACGGTGCAGGAATGGCAGCCAGTGCATCTCTTGAGGTCTATCACCATGCCCAATCTAACCAACGCTGCCACCTCCGTCCTTGTAGAGTTTTACCTTCACACAGATATCCTGGCCCAAGGACAGTGGGCAAGTGTGTTCTTTGTCCACTTCGATCAGTTCGTTGAAGAAAACTCCCTTGCCCTTCGCCACCGGAAGACCTCTGCTCCAGTGGCCGGCATTCGCAGCTATGGCAACATGGTCAGGCCTGATGCCGTTGGTGACATGGAGCCGGCCCTTGGTCTTCGACCCCTTGGAGTTCTCGAGCCAGACCGTGTCCCCCTCCTTCACACCCTTCTTGCTTGCAGTCTCGGTGTTCAGCTGTATAGTGTATGTATAGGGGTCGTTCTGGGAGACCTCACTAAGCCATGGGTTCTGCATCGTCATGGAGTAGGTGTGCAGCGCAGAGCGCCAGTAGAACGCCTCGAGGTCATATTCCGGGTTCTTCTCCGTGTGCGTTGGGCAGGGACGCCATTCCGGGAGCGCGTTGTGCGCGCTCCAATCCACCAGGTCGGGGACTCCGTACTTCTCGGCCACCGCCCTGCTTTTCCTGCCCGCTCTCGTTATCCATTCTAGATATACAGGCACGCGGACATTGTTGAACGCCCGCCAATACACCTCCTCCACTCTCTTGTTCCATTTGAGGTAACCGTGTTCTTTGAAGTATTCCAAACCCTTGTCCGGGCCGAACCGATCCTTCATGATGATGTCGAGGATTCGCTCGAAATTGAGCTTCTCTTTGGGGCCTATGAATTTCTTGAAATCGAGGTCGCCTCCGTACGCACGGTTGACCCATTCACGGGCGGCTTCGAGGTACTTGTCCCGGAGCCCTAGTCGTTCCGAGAGCTCGAGGATCACATCGACCATGGGTCTTCGCTCGTACATGGGCTTGATGACGGGCTGCCTAATGGCCCATATCCACTCCCCAAGTCCCGTCGCGTGGCACGACACCCCAACTGTCGGGAAGGTGGTCGCGGAGGCGTATCGCTCCAGGAAGCACGCGTCGGGAAGAACGAGGTCCACAGCAGCTTCCTCGAACTCTGTCGAGTAGATGTTGAATGAGGCGATGAATCTGAACTTCTTGAGAAAGTTCTCGAGCAATGTCCTGGGATTCCCGACGGACATCAGCTGGTTCGTCGCGAAGCTGATCATCACGTCCGGCCTGTACGGGATCTTGAACTTCTGCCAGAGCTCCTCGTTGTTCTTCCACGCCATGATGGTCGTGTAAGTCGGTATGTAGAAGATGTCCGATAGGTCGAGCCTCTCAGGCGGATCCTTTGGCTCGGGTGGCGGATAGGGCAGATGTGCGTACGGCCAGTTCTTGGCGACGAGAAGCCCGTCCTTGTCGGGCTCCACGGAATACTTCAGCCGTCCTGTGCCAGGGTATCCTAGATGAACGGGCGGACCGAACGCGAGAGCTCCGCCTGGAACGTCTGCAGATCCCATTAAATGGTTGAGAAGCACCAGAGACATGCAGTCCCATGCCTGGTTGTAGTGGCCCTGCGAACCCCGGAAGTAGATGGACGCCACGGGCCTGTACGGGAGCGTCTTTCCCTCTATGGAGATGGTGCTGCCGATCTTCGCCTCCTCGCCGAAATCCTTGGCAATCCTCCTGATGGTGTTCGCAGACACTCCGCAGATCTCAGATGCGTATTCCGGAGTGTATTTTCTGAGGTGGTTCTTGAGCAGTTGGAACGAGGGAGCGCACTTCACGCCATTGATCTCGAACTCGCCCTCCAGGGCGCAATCCTTCACGTTCTTGGACGTGAACGGTTCGGCCTTGTTGTCAAGCGTGTTCCATACTAGGGGGAGTTCCGTCTTCTTGTCCCTGTGATACAGGCCATCTGGTCCGACGAGATACGGCCCGTTCGTCTTCCACTTGAGATAGTCCCTGTCGTAGATCCCGTAGTCGTTGAGGAGCGTGTTCGCCATGGCGAGCGCAGCGGCCGCATCGGTGCCTGCCTTGATCGGCACCCACTCCTCGGCTGTGGATGCCTGGGTGCTCAGGAACGGATCAAAGACTATGAGTCTCATTCCCCTGGCCTTGGCGTCGGCTGCCTGCTTAGCCGCGACGTTCGCGGCGTGGCCAGCTCCGTGCCCCTTCGAGCAGCCCCAGTAGACCGCGAGGTTGCAGTACTTAAAGTCAGGGATCACGGACCACGAAGCGTGGTATATCCCGCCTATCATGTGCGCCCCGTTGCCGCAGTGCAATCCTCCGCCGCCAGTGTAGTAGTTCGGAGTTCCAAAGGCCTTTCTGAATGAAAGGATGTTGAATGCCCTTTCTGCTGGAAAAGTCGGGCTGCCGACGGCATAGAGTCCCCGTGGGTCTCTCTGCATGCATTCTTTCAACTTGGAAACGAGCAGATCCATCGCTTCATCCCATCCAATCCGCTTCCAGCCTGGATCGACTCCAATCCCCTTCTCCGGGTTTGTGCGAAGGAGAGGGTAATTGAGCCTGTTGGGGTCATAGAGCATCATAACAGCCGAGATGCCCTTGGCGCAGATGTTCCCGTAGCCCTGCGGTGAATCGGAAACGCCCTCGATTCCTACAACAACACCGTCTTCCACTTTCACATCAACAGTGCATGTGCCGTAGCACATGCCGCAACTTGTTGTTACCATCGTACACCAGCTGTGTCAGAGCTGGAAAGACAGCAATCTACTTAACTGTGACGTATTGCAGTCTGAAGGATGTGCTAGACAAAAGGTCGCGAATCGAAAAACCGCCATCTTACTTATTTCATGGTATTGAACATACAAATTGCCCTGGGAATCGATGTGCAGATAGCTGTGGTCGAGCCCTAACTACTCACTCCCTTTCACCTGAATTTGGAGATTTTGGTGCTACATTCGTTTTGCCATGCGGGATACCAGGGGCAGGAATAGCGCGTCCGGTAGCAGTCTCCGTAACAGCAGAGCCGTCGTGGACATCTTCCCGGAACTGTAGCGTAATTTTCGGCTTCTGCTGGACGCCGCCTTGAATATGGTCCTTGCCACAACGATTGGAGGTGACCCCGTCCTCTCGCGTGCGGAATTCTCGGGATTCAATCCAGCGGATTTGTCTGACCCTGCATGATCCATCGAGCGCGTGTAGAAATCAGTCTGTATGAATCCGGGCTCGACTATCTTGATCGCGATGTTGTATGGTTTCACCTCGTGGTAGAGGGACTCGGAGAAACCCTCAATTCCCCATTTGGTAGCTGCGTAGACACTGAAGCGAGGTATCGCAACTCTGCCACCCACTGATGAGACGTTGATTATCATCCCCCCTCCCTGAGACCTGAAGATAGGGGTTACCTCCTTCGTCACACTTATCAGGCCGATCAAGTTGGTGCGGATCTGCCTCTCGATCTGCTCACGAGTCGAGGATTCGAGCTCGCCGGCAAGTGAGTAGCCAGCGTTATTGACAACGACATCGATTCTGCCGTGTTTCTTCACTGCGAACCTCATCGCATCGCGAATTGAATCGATGTCCAAGACGTCTAATCTTGCGACGCCTACGTTCTTTGCGTCAAGCAGTTCTTTTGGACATTTTTCAGGACTGCGCATTGTGGCAACGACAGCCCAGTCCCGAGAAGCGAAATACTTGGCAGTTTCCCTTCCGATGCCTGTTGACGACCCTGTTATCAGGACGACCTTGCTCATTTGCCATCATCTCCTTGGATTGTGACTGCCTTATCTTCCGTATGTTCTTTTCCTAACATCTCGGAATGCCTGCAAAAACTCTTAGGAAAGCACTGCTATCGGGGATCGGAGGAAATGTCCGAGGTGAGAACACAATGGCTCGACTTGAGGACTCTCTGGAAGTCCCTGCAGTGCTCGAATTGATAGATTGCTACATACAGGGGGAATGCAAGCGCAACAATATCCCTGGTATTGCGGCGGGGGTCGTGTACGATCAGGAGCTGATCTGGTCGAAAGGATACGGCTATGCCGATCTCAAGAAGAAGATACCCGCCACCATACACACCCTTTTCGCCATCGCCTCGATAACCAAGGTCTTCACTGCCACGGCAATGATGCAGCTTCGCGATGCTGGCAAGCTCAGCCTCGACGATCCGATCAAGAAACACATTCCGCGGTTCAAGCTCAAGTCGAGGTTCAGCGACCCGAGCCCTGTCACGTTCAGACAGGTAGCGTCGCACACCTCTGGGATGCCGGACGAGACAGACCTTGGACAGTGGGAGACCTTGAAGTTCCCATCCATAGATGCGATCCTCAATAGTCTTGACTCCGTAGAAGCTGTCCGTCCTCCTCTGACTGATACCAGCTACTCAAGCCTAGGGCCAATAATGATAGGACATGCGGTCGAGCGGATAACCAAGAGGCCTTACAAGGAATATCTATCCAAGAACCTACTGAAGCCTCTCGGAATGAATAGCAGTGGGTTCGATCTTGGTCCAAATCTCAGGAAACGTGCAGCCACTGGATATGTTACAGACAAGAAGGGAAGACCCGTACCTGCCCCTTGGATAAGCGGGGATACGGATGCTTACGCTCCGTGTGGGCTGATGTGGTCGTCTGTGGAGGACCTAGCCAAGTTCGTATCGCTTCAGTTCAGAGACTTGCCCCCAGGTGGACGTCAGGTACTTCGAGGAACATCCCTCAGGGAAATGCGGACCCCGATACTCCTGGACAAGGAGGGGAAGTCTGGGTATGGAATTGGCTGGAACCTAGAGCGTGTCGGAGACAGGGTGTTAGTCGGTCACGGTGGTGGAGGTCTCGGTTTCACGTCGGGCGTGACCTTCCTGCCCGATCTGAAACTGGGTGTTGTGGTGCTCACCAATTGCATGGCTGGTACCTATGGTATTCGACGTTTCGCGTTTGATGTGCTGATTCCGGTCGTCGAGGCTCTCCAGGCTAGGCATGGAGCAGCAAAGCCCTCCAAGATCCCGACAAAATGGGAGCGCTATAGAGGACGGTACTCCCTTAAGAGCTTCTTCGACGTCGAGGTCAACATAGTCGACGGGAAGCTGACGCTCATAAGCCCTGGCTCTCCCCCTTCATCCTGGGCATGGTTGAGTCCGGAAAGAGGCGGGAAGTTCAGGGTGACGGGCAACCTCGACGGTGAGCTCAACGGCGAGCCCGCAGTGTTCGAGTCAGACAAGTCAGGGCGCGTGACCCGGTTGAGGATAGGAGCATTCCCGCTAGATCGTGTCTCAGATTAGAGCTGTCAAGAAGGTGGTGTGTCGAATTGAAGGAGAACGGCCCAGTCCTGGTAACTGGAGCGAGCTCGGGAATCGGAAGAGCGATTGCGGAGACGCTGGCTGACAACGGTCACCTAGTCTATGCTGCTGCTCGCAAGAAGGCTGATCTGGACAAGCTTGCACGTATCAAGAACGTCGAACCTGTAAGACTGGACGTCACGAAGCCAGATGAAGTTGCCAATGTCGCAGACCATGTCAAAAGGAAAGGGAAGGGTCTGTTCGGCTTGGTCAATTGCGCGGGGCTGGGAGATGTCTGGCCGCTCATAGGGTCGACAGACGAAGACCTCGTCCGGCTTTTCGAAGTGAACGTCTTTGGCGTGCACACGGTGACTCGCTCAATGCTGCCGTTTCTCATCGAATCTCGTGGACGGATTGTCAACATCGGATCGCTGGGTGGAATCGCATCAACCAAACCCTTGGGAGCCTATTGCATGACCAAGTTTGCAGTGGAGGCCTACTCCGAAGTTTTGGCCTCTGAGCTCGCGCGATATGGGGTTAGAGTCGCTGTCCTGGAACCAGGGGATTACAGGACGAACATAGTAGGTCCTATCGCCAGATATGTGAGAGAAAGGGAAGGAGAACGGTCAGTGGCGCTTGTACGAGATGAGGAAGTCGAGGCGAAGAAATGGCTTGCGGAGACAAGAGGGAGCTTCGATCAGAGGCAGGATCCTCGGGCAGTTGCCAAGGCTGCTCTATATGCGCTCCATTCTCCTCATCCGAGGTTCAGGTATGCTGTTGCGCCCACAGCGGGGCAGCTTGCCTGGGCGCTTGAGGGCTTGACCACGCGATTGGTTCAAGCTGATCTTGGCGGTGGCAGGTACGCGATCACAAGAAAGGAAATCCACGCCATGGTGGACAAGGCGTGGGAAAGAGAGGCGAAGAAACTCGGCCATCCTTAACTAGAGGAGAGCACAAAGACGATATCGACGCATTCTAGGGAAACCCGTAAGCGCCCGTCACTTCTTCCGGTCGACCTTGAGGCCCTGCAGAAGCTCGTCCACTCGCTCCAACCCTTCGAGGAGATAGTCTGTGGGCAGACCCGTTCCGATGCGCATGTAGCCGTCCATCAGGAAGTGGTCTCCTGGCACGATGAGAACGGATTTCTCCCTTCTAAGCCGCTCCGCCAGGACAGATGAGTTGATCTTCATGCCATATTTGATGTAGCAGATCGCCCCCGCGGTCGGGGGCACGTGCGAGAACAGGGAGCCGCGCGCGTCGAGCCACTTGCGCAGGACCGGGTAGTTCTTCTGGATGATCGCTCGCGTGCGCAACAGGATCCTCTCTCTTCGCTTCGGATCGAGGGCCAGCTGCGCCAGACGGTCGGACAGCGTCGACGGCGCCAATGTAAGGTAGTCGTGGTAGGGCTTGATCTTCTCGATTGTCTCTGGTTGCCCTAGGAGCCAGCCGATCCTGAGGCCAGGCAGAGCGTAGGCCTTGCTGAGGCCGTTTGTGATGAGCGTCCGGTCATAATCTCCCCAGAGAGACTCTGTCATTGGACCCTCGCGTTCCGAGCCCAGGTAGATCTCATCGGAAAGAAGCCACGCGTCCGAGTCTCTTGCCGCATCGAGAAGTGCCTTTCGTTGCTCCTTGGCCAAGACGGCGCCTGTCGGGTTGTTCGGGTTGCAGACCTGGATGACCTTCGTCCTCTTTGTCACGAGAGATTTGAGGTCCTCAGGGTCGAACTGCCACTTCAGGTTCTCCTTGAGCCACAGAGGCTTGATCCTCATGCCCCAGGTCCGGGCGAGGCCATCCATCTGAGCATAGTCTGGGGCCATGATAACTATCTCATCCCCTTTCTCGAACAGGTGCCAGGCGGCCATGAAGTTCGCCTCCGAGGAGCCATTGGTCACCGTGATGTGATCCGGCGTCGCTTTTCTGTATGTCACAGCAATGGCCGACTTGAGCTCGGGGGTGCCATCTGCCTGGGAGTAGCCGAGAGGAATGTTGAGGAACTCTTTCATCGCCTTTTCGCTACCGAGTAGCTCACTCGCAGGGAGGGCCTGAACGCTGCTCTCTGACAAGTTGTAGTCGACCTCGTTCTCGTACTTGCACTGCCAGCGCTCTTGATCGAACAGTTCTAGTTTCAGCGGCCTCACCTTGTGACGGCATGCCCCCTCAGGGATAAAAGACATCACCTGGAAATGCTGATGGCTGACTTTAGCCAGTGACCTGGCTGGCCGTTGTCTTGAGGAGCAGTTCTTATAAGCATCGTGCGATATGCTGGATCAAACATGTCGCACGATTCGGTCGGGTGTGTCGCCGGCTCAGAAGCGGTCGTTGATTCTTTCGGCAGGGCCACCAAGAGCCTCCGGCTCTCGGTCACGCAGATGTGCGACCTCTCTTGTCCACACTGTCATAGGGAGGGACAGGTTCCGTCGCTTCGCGAAATGTCCCCTGATGAGATCGCGCGTCTTGTGAAGGTTGGCGCATCACTCGGCATTTCCAAGGTAAAGATTACAGGCGGAGAACCCCTCGTGCGAGATGATATCGTCGAGATTATCTCAAAGATATCCTCGCTGGTTAGGGAGGTGTCTCTTACCACTAACGGCTCTGGACTGTCAGATCTCGCTAGCGATCTGAAGAAGGCTGGCCTTGCCCGCATCAATGTCAGCCTCCCCACGCTGAACCCAAAGCTCTACGAGCGACTGTGTGGCGGGAATGACTCCGAAGGAGTCATGCGCGGCATCAAGACGTCGATAGATATCGGCCTCAACCCCGTCAAGGTCAACATGGTTGTGTTCAAGGACGAGAACGTCTCGGAGATACCTTCCATGATGGATTTTTGCGGCCGGATAGGGGCGATCCTTCAGCTGATAGAGTTCGAAGCCGACAAAGAGGGTTCAGACAGCGATCAATTCGCCAAGAGGCACTACTCGTTAGGGCCTGTCGAGGCGAAGTTGGTTGAGCAGGCTTCGAGCGTCTCCGAGAACGAGCTTCACAGGCGGAGGAGATACGAGATTGCCAACAATGGGAATGCCGTCACCGTGGAGGTCGTTCGGCCCATGCACAATACCAAGTTCTGCGCGAATTGCACCAGGATCCGCATGTCCAGCGATGGGCTCCTTAAGCCGTGCCTCTTTGACCCCTCGGGCCAGGTCGATGTCTTGACTCCCTTGCGAGGTGGCGCTAGTGATGGCGAACTGCGAGAGCTGTTCATGAGGGCCATCGCAAACAGAAGACCGTACTGGAGCTGATTCGCGCATGCGCCCGGAAGTGGGGATCACCAAGCGCCCAGTGTCGGTCGACGCTGTTATCAAAGCCGTGCAGTCAGAATCTGCTGGAGGCACGGTGGTGTTCATCGGGACGGTCCGGAACAGGTCCGATGGCATGCGCATCAGCAGGCTGGAGATTGAGGCAGCGGAGGAGCTGGCGAGGCGAGACCTGACCAGAATAGCAGGGGCCGCGAGCAAGCGCTTTGATGTATGCAAGATATCCATCTGTCACAGGATCGGAAACCTGAGAGTTGGCGACGTTATCATCGCGATCGCCGTGAGCTCCCCCCACAGAAAGGATGCTTTCGCAGCCTGCACGTTCATGATTGATGAGCTCAAGAAGACAACTCCTATCTGGAAGAAAGAATGCGGCCGGGGCAAGGAGATTTGGGTGGAGTCAGAGAGGTGATCAATGACAAGGATGGTCGACATAGGCGGTAAGAAGGTGGTGAAGCGAACGGCCATCGCCGAGGGATACCTAGTGCTGAAGGCATCGACCCTCAAAGCGATTGCGGAGAACGATGTGAAGAAGGGCGATGTCTTCTCAGCTTCGAAGTTAGCGGGCATCCAGGCCGCCAAAGCGACATCGACGATCCTTCCTTTGTGCCACCAGATCCCGTTGACCTCAATCGAGTTAGACATATCCGTTCTCAAGGGCAAGGTCAGGGCGAGATGCACCGTGTCCGCTGAATACAAGACGGGAGTCGAGATGGAAGCTCTCGTTGGGGTCGCCGCCTCGCTGTTGAATGTGTGGGATATGGTGAAGTACCTCGAGAAGAATGAGAGGGGACAGTACCCAACGGCTCGCATGATGGACGTGCGCGTTTTGCGCAAGACCAAAGGGGGTTCACGAGAATGAGCGTCGAAGAGCACAGGCGCAAGGCTCAGAAGAGTGTGAAGTTCGCAGTCGTCACCGTCAGTGACACCCGAACGCAGAAGGACGACCTGTCGGGCTCTGCCATAATCGAGGTCATGGAGAGTGCGGGGCACAAGTCCACTCGAAAGGTGATTGTGAAGGATGAACTGTTGGAGATCCAACGTGTCCTCAGGGAGATGATAGAGGATTCCAACATCCAGGCGATAGTCATGAACGGAGGTACTGGCGTATCCAAGAGGGACGTCACGCTCGAGGCCGTTTCGGACTTTGTCGAGAAGCCTCTGCCTGGCTTCGGAGAGTTCTTCAGAGCTCTCAGCTTCGAAGAGATCGGGTCCGCGGCGATGATGTCTCGTGCATTGGGATTCGTTTCCGAGGGGAAGATAGTCTTCTGTCTCCCTGGCTCAGAGAAGGCCGTCAGGCTTGCGGCTGGTAGGCTCATCGCGCCCGAGCTGGGCCATTTGGTCTGGGAGGCCAGTAGGTGAGGCCCCTGAAGCGCCTCATTCAGCTCGACGAGGCGCTGAAATTCGTGACGGAGAAAGCGGTACCGGTCAAGAAGACCGAGACAATTCCTATCACCGATGCGACTGGCAGAGTGGCGGCGGAGGATGTCTTCTCCAAGCTCGACGTGCCTCCATTCTCAAGAGCTGCGATGGATGGCTACGCCGTCAGAGCGAAGGACACCTTCGGCGCGTCCAAGCTGAAGCCTGTGCGTATGCGGGTTCTCGAGGAAATCTATGCCGGATCCGTTCCCAAGACCGCACTTCGGAGAATGGAGTGCGCAGAGATAGCAACAGGGGCCATGCTCCCTAAGGGCGCTGATGCGGTCGTGATGGTCGAGGACACAGAGAAGGAAGGAGCCAGTGTAACGATAAGCGAGGCGGTACATCCTGGTCAGAACGTTTCTAGGATGGGCGAGGACATGTCGAAAGGGACAAAGGCCATCTCGAAGGACGATGTCCTCAATCCGAGCAAGGTCGGTGCGCTCGCGGCTATCGGTGTGAAAAGCGTCAGAGTCTATTCGAAGCCACTCGTCGCTGTCGTTCCAACTGGTAACGAAATCGCCCCGCTTGACAAGACGCTCGTGCCTGGCCAGGTCTACGACATAAACAGCTATACCTTGTCCAGCGTGGTCGCTTTGAACGGCGGCCAGGCGAGGAGACTAGACATAGTTGATGATTTCCTCGATGACCTGCTAAAGGTGGTCCGGGACAACAGAGACTGCGATATGCTGGTCTTCTCAGGAGGAAGCTCAGTAGGCGAGAGGGATGTCATGTTGGACGTGATCGAACGCATGGGCGAGGTTATCTTCCATGGAGTCGCTCTCAAACCTGGGAAGCCAACCCTGTTTGGGATGATCGGCAAACAGCTTGTGTTTGGCATGCCTGGCTACCCCACTTCTTGCTTGTCGAATGCATACATTTTCCTTGCGCCAGCGCTTCGAAAGATGGCACACCTGACTTCCGGATCACCCAGGACGGTCACCGCAAGGATGGCAAAGAGAGTGGTGTCAACGACCGGCAGGACCCAGTTCCTGACCGTCAGGCTGGAGGGGGAGATCGCACACCCAGCTTTCAAGGAGTCTGGAGCGATAACGAGCATGGCCTTCGCTGACGGCTATGTTATCATACCCGCAGATGTGGATCTTCTTGAAAGAGGCGAGAAGGTAGTAGTCCATTTGTTGTAGGCACTCTTCGTTCACAGCTCACGCAATTTGATTCTCATTCATCGCATCGCTCTATCAGAATAGGTTAACATTGGATGCCTTGAAAGTCAGGTAGATCTCGTCTCCAATGCTGAGTTGCAGCTCCGCCAGGGATTCCCTTGTTATCGCGGCTGTCAGCTCCATGCCGCAGTCGGCAGTCAGGAGCACGACGGAACCTTTCTCTCGCATCCCAGTGACTCGTCCTTTGATCGAGTTTCTTGCGCTCGAAATCAAGGGATTCGCTGAGACTAGGATGTCCTCTGGCCTGATTGTCACATGGACGTCCCCGTCGATGGCAACAGATGAGAGCAGGACGACTCGACCAACGTCCACAGAGGTCAGATCGTCCTCACGCCTCGCCTTTCCTTTCAGTATGTTCCGCGTGCCCATGAAATTGGCAACGAACTCCGACTTGGGCTCGTTGAACACCTGGCCAGGAAGCCCAGTCTGAACGATCTTCCCCTCGTTCATCACCGCAACGCGGTCTGCCATGTCGACGGCTTCTATCTGGTCGTGGGTGACGTAGATCACGGGCTTCTTCTGGGATTCGAGGATTCTGCCCGTCTCACGCATCAGTTTCTCCTTCGTATTCGGATCCACGGCCGCAAAGGGCTCGTCAAGGAGAAGCACATGGGGGTCCGTTATCAGCGCTCGAGCGAGAGCGACCCTTTGGCTCTCCCCGCCGCTCAAGTTCCTGGTGCGCCTTTCCAGGAGATGGTCGATTGCCAGCTGAGTTGCCAGCTCTTTGACTCTCTTACGCACTTCCTCTGACTTCCTGCCAGCAGCCCTGAGGCCATAAGCGATGTTGTCGAACACGTTCAGATGGGGGAAAAGCAGATAGTCCTGGTAGACGAAACCCACCGAGCGCTTCTCTGGTGGGAGATGTGTCAAATCCCGTCCGTCTAGGAACACGCTTCCAGACTTTGGCCGCCTGAACCCTGCAATGAGTTCGAGAAGCACCGTTTTCCCTGCCCCGGTTGGCCCCAATATTACCAGGGTTTCGCCATCCTGCACCTGCATGGACACGTCATTGAGATGGAACTTGCCCGCGGAGTAGTGCAGGGACTCAACAGAGATCATCAGCGCTCCTCCATCCTGTTCTTCCAGACTGCCGTGAGCGTTCTGAATAGCGCGAATATGCCCACACAGACAAGAATGAGCAGAGCGGCCACGGGCATGGACGCTGCAAGCCCCTCATGAAGGTTCTTCTCGTAGATGAGCGTTGGAATTATCCTCGGGAAGAAGGCGATGATCACGACCGCACCGAACTCGCTTACTGCGCGCGCCCATGCCATCACCGCCCCGGTCACCAATGAGGAGATCGAAAGCGGGACTGTGACCGTCAAGAAGGCGCTGCCTCTGGACGATCCCAGAGATCTCGCCACGTTCTCCAACCTCTCATCGACCGCTTCGAACCCCTCTCTTGCTGAGTTCACAACGAACGATGTGCTCACGAACATCATGGCTAGGACTATTCCGAGAAGATTGTCCTCGAACTTGAGGCCCAGTGAGCTCATCTGATCGGAGAACAGCCCCATCCTTCCGAAGACGACAAGCAGCACTATTCCTGCAATCGTGTGAGGGATCACTATGGGCACGTCTATGATGCTCTGGACTACGCCTTTTCCCGGGAACTTCATCCGGGCCATGACATATGCCAGCGGTATTCCGAAGGCGAGGGACAGGGCGGTTGCGATGAAGGCCGCACCAAAGCTGGTGGCGATTGCGGATCTGACGTCCGGATCCTGCAAAGCGCCGAAGATGGCAGATGGGCTCTCCTTGCCGACTGTCACGACCAGAGGCAGAGCAATGAATGTAAGAAGGATCGCGCCGGCCAAGCAGAAACCCACGAGGAGGGGATCAGGTAGACGCCGCGATCGTTCGCTCAGCTAACCCTCTCCTAGTCGACCAGCGCTTGGAGTTCTTCCGGCACCTGGCTCTTCCAGTAGCCCGCGTGGGCGGGCTCGATGGCCTCCTGACCCGCGTTCTCGATGATCGAAACCCCATCCTGCTCGAGGAGCATCTTGACGAATGCGATCGCAAGGTCAGGGTGCTCGCTGTTCTTCGGGATCGTCACACCGTAGACGATCGGCCCTCCTTTGACCAGCTTGATCATGCTTGCGTTTGTGCTGTCCGCGAACTGTTTCACCCTGACCTTGGTATAGCTAGCCGTGTAAGTTGTGTCGTTCAGGTTGATCTGTCTCGGAAACTCAAGCGAGTGCTCACCGGATGTCGCGTGCCTCTTGGCGACACTGTCGTAGATGAAGAGATAGTCAATGGACCCGGCCTCGAGAGCGCTCGTGAGGTCCACCTCGGCGCTCCTGATCATCACCTTGTCTGGGTTGGTGGCCTCCAATACGGACGGGACATTGACCGTGTAGGTGCCGTTCACCGTGTCATGGCTCACGCCCAGTATGTTGGTGTTGTTCAGCACTAGGTCCGAGTAGATCCAGCTGTCGCCATAGTACTGCTGGGCCAGGAGCATCACCATCTGCGCCCTGTATCCCGCAGGGTCGTCGTTGGGGTTCGAGAAGCCGAACTTCACATCGGACATCCTGAGGATATCGAACCAATTGCTCTGGTTGATATCATCGTGATGGTGACTAAGGTTGGTGTATGCGATGATCATGCTATTCCTGGCGAACTGCACGACCCAGTTTGCAGCCTTTGGCGTGACATTGATCATCATCGATGGGATTAGAGAGTAGTCCGCGACGGCAAGGACATCGCAGGTCTGGTTGAGACCAGTCACCCTTCGAATCATGTCCGCACTGCCCCCGGATGTCACCTGGACTTCGACGTTCGGGTGTTCCGACTCAAAGAGAGTCTTGAGGTCTTGACCGTTCTCCATGGCATTGAACGGCTCCGACAGGCTCCCGGCGGTGTACACCTTCAGCACTGTCTTCTCGGTGTTCGAGAACAAGAAAAGCAAGGATGCTGACGCCGCGACGATTACTACCACTATCACGGCTGCTAATATCTTGATGGTCTTGTGTTCCATGTTCTCGCCCCAACGGATATGCTTTGTCGGGCATATCGGTGATGGTACTTATTTGTTTTCTATGTTCTTCTTCGAGTAGAAGAGGCATCTGCAAGAAACAGAGTGTCAAAAGAAAAAGGAAAAGGGTTGGGGGGAAATCAGAGGGGCTTATTCAGTTAGGTTCTGAGGGGGAGTCCTGCACTCGAAATAGAAACCCACAAGAGTCGATACAGAGATACGGTGACTGGAGGGAATGCCGGTGGTAAACTCCAGTAGAGACCTAGCTCGTGCGACTGAAGAAAGCTTCATTGAATGCTTCGCATCTGCTCGCACAAGTTCTCCTAGGGGGATAGTGCGAAGAGAATCAGATTTGTTGCTCTTTTGTGAAGGCGGTCAAAGCAAGTGGGTCAACGGCATTCTATATGCAAGATTCTCTTCCAAGAACATGGCAAGGAAGACGGAAAAGGCCCTTTCATACTTCAGGGAAAGGCATCTCCCGATGACCTGGTTCGTCGGTCCTTCAAGCACGCCACCGGAGTTGGGCGATTATCTTCAGTCACAAGGACTTGTAGCTGGGTGGGCGGTCCCAGGGATGGCGATTGACCTCGGAATTGTGGAACGGACGCAATTGCCGAGTGGGCTGGCAATTCATCCGATCACGGATCTGGGTTCCTTGCGGCCATGCGTCGACATTGCTGCTGAGGCGTACGAATTCGGGGAGGAAGCTACGCAGCCCTTTTGCGATGCCTATTTGGGCTTCGGCATCAGCTCCACAAGACGATGGCTCCTAGGGACTCTTGAAGGAAGACCCGTTGCTACGTCGCTTCTGGTCTTGCGCGGTGGATTAGCCGTTGCATGGCTTGTGGCAACACTAAGAGAAGCGCGAGGAAAAGGAATCGGAACAGCCATGACTCGTGAGCTACTTCTCCTGGCTAGAGACATGGGCTACGACCTGGCAGTACTCCAGGCCAGTGAGCTCGGACTACCTATCTATGAGAAACTGGGTTTCAAGGAATACTGCAAGATCAAGACTTACTCCTTGTTGCCGAAATGAGAACCACCATATAGGCCGGAATTCCAAAGTTCCCGCTTTGAGTCGTGAACAAGATGTGCGAGGGCCCGGATGTTGACCCGGAATATGCCCCCAATCAAAGGTGAGAGCTATAGGAATTGAGCTTGTATTCTTCGCCGGTATGAAACCGCACACGGGATGGACCAAACCCAAGAACACATAGCCATCGGCTCTCTGGTGAACACAAAGTCCGGATTCGGTCTCCATCCCCATAGTGCTCGTTTCACTCCCTCTTGAGGAGCTTCTCTTCTGCGAGCGCCTCAAGCCTGCCCTTGATGGGAGCCACAATTCCCTTCTCGTCCTCAAGCTCTTGAAGCCTGATGGCGAGAAAAGCCTCTAGGATGACATCGCGGCTCTGATACACACACTCACCGAAAATCACATCCCAATCGAGACCTCGTTCAGCGAGCAGGGCCATGTCGTCAAGGTCCCCCGCTCTCTCCGTCACGCTCTTGAAGAGGAATATGTCCTCAGCAGAAACTAGATTGATCTTGAGTCTCCCGTAAGTGGCATACCGAGTGGAACGACTGGCCATCCTGTCAGTAATCATGAGCTTTCTGCACACTGTCTCGACGAATATGTCGAAACGCATGCCCTTGCTGTCCTCCATCATTACTGTCGCTCCAAGGCGACGATACGTTTCGTCCTCTGGCTTAGTCTTGGTGAAGCCGCCGCCGAAGAGAGCGTCCATGACCGCCTTCGCATCCTCGTCTGACATCAGGACCAGGTCAATGTCCTTGGTGGCGACCTTGGCGTTGTAGAGTATCATCGCGCATCCCCTGATGAGATACGCTGTCACATCGCCTGCGAGTGAATTGCCAACCCTTTTGAGCGACTCCTGCAAATCGTCCCTACTAGACAAGATCCTCTTCGTCATCAACCATCACTCCTATGATCCATCTCAAGTCCTCTCGACACCGACAAGATCGGTTCCTTGTCCTTCCGCTGATCCTGGAGATAGGCAACGATTCTCTCCAACTCGTCCTCCAACCCGTATGCTCTAGCCTTGGCGCGAATACTGTCCAGATTCCGCCAGAGACCTTTCCGCTCCCAAAGCATCTTCATCGCGGTCATCTCTCTCGAGCTCCGAGGCTTTATGAGTAGCGACTGCAGGAATACTTCATCGGGGGTTCCGCGCCAACTTCCATGTGAGTGGTAGTAGTAGCGCCACTCTTGAATGAGCGGAACGCCGTAGTTCTCGAACGCAGAGAATGCGGTCATCTTGAAATCCTCATTCTTCTTGCTGGACTTCGTCCTCACAATGAACTCACTTCCTCGCTCCCAGACCACGACGGAGTCCGGTGAGAACTCCCGGGCTTCTCTCTCGTTGGAGTACTCGCTCAGCTCATGCGCAAAGTCCGCGAACAGCGAGAAGCGGTCTGATAACTCGTAGACGCCCCGGGCATGGACACGAACCATTCCGAGTTCCCGCAACCTCCCGAGCACCGTCTGGAGCGTCCTGGGGGAGACTCCTGATGACGACACCACATCTCCTCTTGTAGATGCTGGTGACATCGCGAGCGAGGTAACAACACGCAGAGATGCAAGTGTTAGGATTTCCTCCAGCCTCATGTGACTGTACTCGTTCAAAATCCTCCTCAGCAGCGACGCATGTTTCATCTCTGAGAAGGCAATTGAGGTAGACATTCCGATCTTTTGCACCACAATCAATCCCTTTGACTCGAGCGATTTCACTAGCCGAGTCAGCTCAGGTTGTGGCATCCCCAGGGTTTCTGCAACATCCTTCCTGGACAACCCTCGTTCCCGGATGCACCTCAGTATGGACATCTCCCTAGGAGAAAGCCCAATCGATTTGTGTTTCATTGCAATTAGTGCTAATAACTATTAATGTACTTAATATTTATTGCACATACAACAACGTGATATGACCCATGTCGCTAGCGTCGACGCCTACTTGCCAGTAATGTAGATATGGACGAAATCATGATAACGTGCGAGGGGCCGAACCCAAACCGCCATCGATGCATCTAAGCTCTGGAACACCTCACCCATTCATCAGAGGATACTGTTCTTGTATCCTGCCCCTGCATTCGACGATTATCGGACGGGAGCCTCTCCCCCTGATTGTGCCTACGCCAAGGATTTCAATGTCGAACTAATGGCAGTCTCCGCAGTGGAACAGGTAAAGGAACCGGTTTCCTACCTTCACTCCTAGGTTCTTCATCCTGGCTTTTCGGCTGTCAGGGGATCGGGACATGGGCATGTCATCTTCGCAATCATAAGTGGAGTACTATGTCTCCATATCCCAAGCCTTCCCGCTCATGAAGAAGGAGTAGAGGTGGTCTTCATCCCATCGCAGGGCACCCAGGATGGCGCGGTGAAGCTGGTCGAGGGTGTTGTCCTCGGACGCCTCGATTATGACAGAGAGCATCCTGCTCCGTCCCGGCATGATCTTGCATGTGTAGGATTTCATCTAAGGTTCTCCCAAGTATAGTGGCCGTCAACTCTCATACTTCAGGATGTAATCCTTGATCTCTCTCTTCGTTCTCGGAAGTCTTCCCTCGAAGAAGGTCTTGATCCACTGAAGGTAGCCAACCCCCGATGGGCTATTGTGCGTGTCGGCGATTTCCCTCAGGAGGGACATGCACGAGAGAACCTCGTCCAGTGTGTATGACTGCAAACCCCGGTGTTTCCTGGATACGAGGACCGCCTTCACACCGCGCTCAAGCTCACCAGCTATCGTTCCTTCGGCATGACCGTCGAAATGATGCAACAGCTCATCAAATGCGGATATCATATCATCATCACGCAATTGGGGATCGTCTTCCCAGATGCAGAGGATCGTGCATTCCAGAGCATAGAAGACATCCTTATGCCGACCCATATTCTTGATGCTGACCCTTCCTCTTCCTCGCCCTTGCCGGACAAGTCCTGATAGGGGCACTTCCACATCGGCATCAGACACGTCAATGAGTGATTCGTCAGCCATATTCGTCTATTGGGGGAAACGAAAACCAAGCCATGAAGTCTTGCTTGGCTTCCTCGACAGTACAACGGTCGAATCCCATGCTGCAATGAGTCTACTCTGAAACTGTGATGACACCAACTTCCGAATGCATAGACTCGACGGATCCAAACCCGATACGTGGAATGCAGTGCGAGGGCCCGGATTATGGTCCGGAATCTACCGGTAGTTAAAGCTGGATGCTATACTTACCGGTAAGAAACGTGCCCGGTTCGGACTCTATTTTCCTACCGGTAGATAATGGCCTCGCCCTTCCTCCCCTATGGGCTTTTCTCGTTCTTATTTGAACATGAGAGAGACGACGCTGTAGGACAGAGGCCAGAGTTCCGATAGCTCGGGGCAGCGAATCATTTTCCTACCGGCAAACAACCTCGATTCTGCCAATAAGATTCTTGTTTGACAGACTTGACGAAGGGATTGATCACTTTACGAGCGATGAACGCTCTCAGTACGAGAAGGGGAGGAGGCGCCTGCTGGACCGCATGTAATCCTCGTATTCCTTCCCCAACCTCTCGATCATCATACTCTCCTCCAGCTTGATGCGCCGCAGCAAATAGGGAACGAGGAGGAGCATGACCAGGAAGCCGAGCAGGCTGGACAGCATGACCGGGATCCCTGCGAACAGCAGGATAGCCCCCAGGTACGCGGGGTGCCGCACCTGCCTGTAGATGCCGTTCTTCACCAAGGTATGGTCGGCCCTGATGCGCAGGGCGCCGGAGAAGTTCCTCTTCAATGTAGCGATGGCCACGAACCGGATGACGACGCCGGCCACGAACATGAACAGCCCGAGCGCCAACAACACCAGGTTGAGGATCGAGAGCGACTCGGCCCTGATGACCCCGCCGCTGCTGCGCGCCAGCCCAGTCGGGTCCAATGCAGTTGCGATGAGGCCAAGGAAAATGATGGCGAACAGTCCTGCGGTGAAGATGGGGCTCTCAAAACGCTTGCGCTCCATGGCCATCGAATTGTCGTTCTTGATATTAAGGCTGGGCATCCTGGTGAGGATACCCGCCGCCAGGATGAAGGCCCGTGCATGCCGCTGGATTTGAGACTACCGTTCTGATCCGGCTCGGATTCTTGTTTGAACATGAGTCGCCTTTCCTCCTCTATGTTGAAGAGGTCCTTGCGGCTTCTTCCTAGTCTCATCCTTCTACTCTTGATTTGCCTCCTGTTTATGATCTCGGAAGGGTTTGTCGGACAAGCCTCTATTCGCGGTTTTCCCGCACTATGGCATCTTCGTCCATTGTCAGGGATCTGCCCCAATCCCTATGTCGCACTCATTACGTGCAGGAGGAAACACGGGGTCCAATCCTTGACTGTGATGTGAGGTCTCTAGGACCGAGCATAGCATGGCCTCTCGGATATTCGTAGTTTCGCCTCTTGACGCAGGCGAAGGACCTCTTCTACATACCATCCCTATTGTCTTTTCCGACCCGGACATTCGCCTGGAATCTACCGGCATTTAAACCCCGCACCTATAGAATTCACGATTGTGAGGGACAAATTGACCCTCGATTATTGGCCCGGAATCTACCAGCAATTAAAGCTCCCAGCAATAACTGCAGGTACGAAATGTGCGGGGTAGTCCGTGCGTACTGTCGATCTTCCTCTCCGCGGACCTTTCTCAGAAGCTGAAGTGGCCCCAACCGGATTTGTGCCCACCGGAGCGACTGGCTCGCCCTGAAAAGGTACAATGCCCCCGATTCTATGGCATCTCGGGAAGGGTATTGAAAAGGAGGGGTCGGTAGCCCCTCGCAAACCCCTTACATTTCCTCCCCACGGGCTAGACGCTAGGGTGTGAAAGTCCTGTAGTACGCTTCGCCAGAGTACCACATCCTGGTGGCCTTGCCGTCTAGGATGTTATCAAAGCGAACGCGCTCAGGAGATCTCTTGTCCTTTCCCACCCTGAAACCGCCATCAGGAAGCGGCACAAGGAGGTCTTCCCAGTCAAACGAGGGCAGGGTGAGTACTAGCTTGCCCTTGCGAAGGACAATTCGGAAGTTGGAGTACCATGGATTGAATGAACGATAGTGTCCGGTGCAAGCCTCCCAATTTCGCGGATAGTCGAATCCAGACGAGCCTGTGTAGTTCTCGTTGGTGTACCAGTCAGAACCGTGGCAGAGATCTACCACCTTTCCTTTCTTGCGGCCAAACACCAGCTTGCAGAGGCTATACTCAGACCCCTTCGCTAGGAACGTGTCTTTTCCGCTTGGTTCAAGAGCAGTCGATACCTTGCCCCTCGACAGGAACAGATGCTTTCCTTTTGCATGAACACGGAGGTTCTTTCCTGGCTTTCTGTAAGTCCCTACATAGTCCCCTGGGATCTCAGTTCTTGATGGATCATGCCGCGGAGGAACCGGAGGCAGAGCTGCTCCTTCGCTTTGGGCATTCAATGTACTTACTATGAAGTCGGCTGGTTCCGACAGACTTCCCAACGACCAGCTGTTGGCTAGGACGATGGCCCCAAAGGAACTGGTCATGTCAGCCACCATGTATGCCTCAAATCCAACGGTCACTCCGGCATGTCCAGCCATCGTGTGTCCATTCCTCTCGCCAACATTAAGGCCATATCCGTACCATCCAAAAGGCCGGAAAGGATTCTTGACTACCTTAGTGTGTTCTCGGATCATCAGATTGAATCCGTCCTTAGACACGATTCTCTTCCGGGAGCAGACTCCACGGTTTATCAGCAGCCTGAGGTACTTTGTCAGGTCCCCTGCGGTCGCCGAGATTGCGCCTGCAGCGGAGTTGAACTCGATCCATGTAGCTGGGACGAGGGGGCAATCGCGAGCAATGGGCCGGTCGTCGTAAAGGGGGACATAGCCAGTAGCTAGCCTCTTGCGAATCTCGCTCGAAACCGAGGTCGTCGCAGAAGACATCCCGATTGGCCTGAGGATTCGTGTTCTCAAGGCCTCTTCATACGAGATGCCAAGCACCTCCTCCACCACGAGGCCGAGCATTTCATATCCGACATCTGAGTAATGGAAGAAGTCTCCGGGAGGAGATGATGTCTCCAGACCACTCAGAGTGCACACCTCCGACCTTTGATCTCCCGGCAGCATGTTGCCTCCAAGAATGCCTGCGGTATGGGTCATGAGGTGATGAAGCGTGACGGGTTTGAAATTGCTTCGGATTTCCAGCCAGGGCAGGTAGGATTTGACAGGCTTCCTCAGATCAACCAATCCTTGATCCCGCATCTGAAGAAGAAGCAGAGAAGCGAACGACTTGCTGATTGAACCAATCTGAAAGAGAGTGTTGGGTGTCAGCGGAGTCTTCGCATCTACATTGGAGTAGCCGTACGAAGAGACACGCAAGGTCTTGTCCCTGTCTGTGATTCCTACAGCCACTCCCGGTCTGTTGTTGGCCTTCCTCCATTGCTCAACGAACCTGTCGATGGAGGAAGATGCTGCTCCCGTTATGGTCATGCCATTCCCCGAACCCGCATAACGATGGCGTGCTTAAGGTCTTTTCCGAGGCGGGCACTGCACGAAAGCAGGGAGCATCACAAGGGGGCAAACCCCAAGTACGAGATAGCTCGATTCCGCCCCTACCTCGCGTGGTTCGAGGAGGAGAAGAGCAAAATGAAGACCATTGTGCAACTGAATCTCAAATTCAGGACGTCAAGAAACAAGCTTGTGAAACACTGGACAGAGCATGCCCCGATCTTCGCTCCTAATGGCGAAATCAAGGGACTTCTGTGGAAGATCTGGCTTATGAATGAGGCTGAGAAGTCGGCGGGTGGAATCTACCTGTTTAGAGACAAAGCCTCAGCAAAGGCGTACGTGAACGGAGAGATCATTTCAGGGTTAAGGACATGCGACCTTTGTTCCGCCTATGACATAAAGACAAAAGTGTGGGATATACTGCCTGGACCAACAAAGATCAGTCATGGTCCTGTCAATTGAAGGACCTTCTTGCGGTCGTAGATAACTCAAGAGCGAGCGGTCACGCCGTCCAGGAAGTCTCGCACGACCTCCATGAACCGTACGCGGTCCTCCCACATCGGCGTATGGGAAGTGTTCTTGAACATGACAAGCTTCGACCCGCGGACGCCGCGGTGGATTGCCTGGGCGCACTTGGGCGAGACCAAGTCGTACTTTCCCGCGGTGATGAGGCATGGAAGTCTGATCTCTGGAAGTCGCTCAGTTATGTCCCATCCTTCACGTCGGTCGGGAAGATCGTTTCCGAGATTGTCGTCTGAACCGCGCTCCATCGCGTACCACAAGTCATAGGGCCAGATCCGCAGTCGACAGACCTGCGTTCGATACAAGACTTCGTGTGCCGCGAGGTACTTCGGGTTCTTGAAATCGCCCTTGTCTGCATACTTCGTGATCGTCTTTCGAACCCCCCTCGGAAGATGTGGGTTCCATTCCGATTGATTCATCGCGTAGCTCGCAGACCCACTGGAGATCACGAGGCTTCTCAGGTTCTTCGGGAATCTCAGCGCCATTTCAAGCGACAACTCTCCCCCGTAGCTGAGTCCTACAAGGTGGACCTTTCCGAGCCTCAGGGCTCTCCGAACACCCTCCACCTCTTCCACCGCTCGATTCTGCGTGTAGTACTTGGCATCCTTTGGTCGGTCTGATCTTCCGCACCCGAGATAGTCGTACATGACGACACGGTAGCCGAACTGAACGAGGTCTGCCATCGGGAGTAGCATGTTGTGGACGCCGAATGGACCTCCGGCCAAGGCCAGCACAGTCCCGTTTTCAGATCTTCCGAACGAGCGGTAGTAGAGCTTGAAGCCCAAGACTTTGACGTATCCCTCAGACGGTTCCACAATCATCTCAAATCATCTCCTCCAAGACCGGCATCGCTCGTCCTCCCCTATGGTCTTTTCCGAAAGGAGGCCTAGGCCGGTATCCCCCTTTTGGATGAAGTCCCGAGGAAGCGTCTCATGGCGCGGACCACCTCTCTTCGAGAAGCATAAACGAAGTCACCATGAGTCCCTAGCACCCTCAAGATTTCCACACTAGGCATTTCTCGCTTCACTCTTTCGATCGATGAGGCCCTGAATGGGACCATGTACTTCTGCTCCCAAGCGATGTTCGGAGCAAGCCAGGCTGGGTCGCCGTCGCTGACGTTGATGAATGACTCTGCGTAGATTGCCAGTGCTGGTGAGCGGACTTTGGTGTAATCCCGCCCATCGCTGAGGAGGACCTTCTCAATGGACTGCATGAGGCTGTCGCTCATCCTCCATACCAATCTTCCATCTGGTTGGATCACTGCAGACTCCCGGAGGTTAGCCTCGAGTCGGCTGGTGTCGGTAACGCTCGGGAACCATATTCTCTTCTGAAACTCCGTGAGAGCGTCAAGTGACGCCATAGCACTGGCCGGGGTCGTGATCTGAGGCGGCATAGATTTCCACGCCGTCACAAAGGCCGGGTCTGACCAGTCGTATGCTCCGTCGAGATATACGATTCGGCCGACCATCTCCGGGTGCTTCCCCGCCATTGCGGTGATTTCGTTTCCACCCATTGACCACCCTGCGAGGTGAGCCTTTGCTATCCCCAAGGCCTCCATCAGGCCTCGAAGGTCTTCAGTTAAAGTGGCGGTGTCATAGGGCTCCGCCACATCAGACAGTCCATGACCCCGCCGAGCGTAGGCAATCACCCGAAAACGGTCAATGAAGGCTGGTGCGAGGTCGTCGAAAGCGTGCGGATTGTCAGTGTAGCCGTGAATGAGAATCAGCGTCGGGCCGCTACCGCCCCAGTCCAAGTAGTTGAGCCTTATGCCATTGGATTTCACGAAGCCACTCTTGTGCTTGGCCGGATCAGACCAAATCACAGAGGATGTTGTTTTGTCCTTCCTCAATGGACCACCCATTCCCAAATCGTTCTTTCTTCCCTAAGGTCTTTTCCGAGGAGAACTAGTCCTGCGCAATGTAGCCGAGCCCAATCAAGGGCGGCAAACTCAAGATCTGTTCTCGCAGGAGTCCCTGAGCTCGAACCCGGATATTCGTCTGGAATCTACTGGCAATTAAACCCCTCACCAATAATATTCGCAAGGCAAAGGGACGAATTGACGCCCGAATATTGGCCCGGAATCTACCGGTGACTAATGCTCCCAGCAATATCTACCGGCAAAGAATGTGCGGATCTCGAGCTCCATTCTCTTAGCGGCAGAGATCTCGTCCAATTCCTCCACGGATACCATCTCGGCGTAATTGTCCTCCTATTCAGGAAGACTAGGCTATCTGAGTTCGCGTAAGCCTCCCCATAGGAAAAGGCAATAGGGGAGGAGAGCTGATTCGCCCTTTGTCTGGTGAAATGGCGGAAAAGCAAATCAAATTGGAGCCACTTCTGAACCGAGCAAAGAATCAGGAGATGCAATACGATTGGTCAGGAGCTGTGAAGACCTACGATGATGCACTTCGAACATCCTCCGGACAAGACCCGTTCCTAATCGCTGACACACTAGAACGAAAGGCCTATTCACTGCACAAGGCCGCGTTCCAATCAAAGACTAATGTGGAGTTCATAGAGGGAGTCAAGAAGGCCATTTGGTCCTACAAGGAAGCCAAGAAATCATATGAGAAGATCGAGGGCATTGAGTCAGAAGCCAGGATCTTCCGCAGTGACGCCATGATGTCCTACCTTGAGTACTGGCAGAAGGACAAAGCGAGCGAGAAGAGGAGTCTGATTAGGACCGCCTGGGGGCAGACAATCGAAGCGCTCAAGAAGCTCAAGTCCTCGAATTCAGCGCTGGAGTATGCGAGGACCTTCAACCACCTCTGGTTCTGCGCCGCGATGCTGTTCAACTATGCTCCAGATTTCGAGGGCAGGAAGAAGCCGGTCATGGAAGCGCTTGGCCATGGAGAGCAGACGATCAATTTCCTTGATGGTTCCGGAGAGCCGGAGGAATTGACGATGGCTCTAGTGAGAATTGGAATTCTTGAGAGGGCTGCTGGTAGCTGGCTAGTGGATATGGAGGAAGTAGACCTGCATTATCAGAAGTCTTATGACTATTGGTGCAGAGCCAAGGAGATGAGCGAAAACGTCGCCTTCGCGGAACTGGGATGGTGCAACGCATTGGCGGGAATGTCAGTAGATCTCAGCTACGAACCGGCAAAAGAGCTCCCTGTGTATATGGAGGCTCTTCCGCATTCAAGAAGGACAAGAGACAAGCTTTTGATGGGATGCCTGCTGGAAATAATCGCCTATGCTGTCGGCTGGAACGTATACGGAATAGAGGACCCTGAGAAGAGAGAGTCCGCCTCGAACGAGGCCCTGAAGCACGCGCTTGGAGCAAGAGACGAGTTTGTTGTAGTCTCCTTTCAGAGCCCGAACTGGACTACCTACTGGGCGGGGTTTCCGAGCATGGGACATATTAGCAGCCTGGCTTTGACCGAGATAGATGTAAAGAAGAAGCGTGAGCTGTTGGAGAGTGCACTTGCCCAGTCGCCAGAACACGTACGACTGGCGAGGGCGACGGAATACCCCGCCCTTGAGCAATCGGCCTTGTTCATCTTGGCCAGGACTTTGACGGAGCTGGCAAAGACAGAGCACAAAGGCGAAGTCAGAAGGAAGATGCTCCAGCAGGCTCTTGACGCCGGAAAGAGGCAGCTCGCACTCGAGGAGAGGTATGATCCTTACCATTTCATTAATCTGTCATTCTCTATCGATCTATTAGCCGACCTACTCTTTGAAATCGCCAAAGCCACAGATGACCGTGAGACCAAGACAAGGCTACTAAGAGAGGCAGTTCAGTATGACGCAAGAGCCTTCGAGATCTTCACGAAGGGCATGACACGCTGGGGAGGGAGTGACCTTAGCATCATATCGATGGGCTCCGACGGCTACCTCGATTATGGGCGCAGGCTCCGCCTTCTTAGCCAACTGACAAATGACACTAAGGTCCAGAAGGAAGCTGCGGAGACATTCGAGCGCTCGGTCGAGCTAGCTCTCAAAGCGGACTTATGGGCGCGAGCAGCGGAAAATAACTGGGAAGCCGCAAAGACATACGATTTCCTCCAGGAGTATCAGAAGTCCTCAGAGAAATTCGACATGGCCTCTGACAATTACCGGAAGGCCACAGAGAAGACTCCCAGCTTGAAGGGGTTCTACAAGGATTTCATCGTCTACATGAGCGCGTGGGCGGAGATCGAACGCGCCAAGTACAGCCACGCGAGGCTCGACTCGGAGGCCGCAATGAAACACTATGAGAAAGCGGCCTCCTTACATAGGTCAACTGACAAATGGGCCTATCTCTCGAGCAACTACGCGGCATGGGCCGAGATCGAGAGAGGAGAGGATCTGAGCAGGAAGGAGCATCCTGCGGAGGCTGTGAAAGCCTTCGAAAATTCCATAAGACTGTTCGATGAAGCTACGAAATCTCTCGAGACAGAGCGACCAACCATCATCGAATCCGGTGAAAAGGACATGGTAGATCGATTGATCAAGGCCGCGGAGAACAGGAGACGATACTGCCGGGCAAGGGTCACCCTCGAGACTGCCAAGATCCTCGGAAGGCAGGGGGACAATCACGCCAGCTCCGTCAAGTATAGCCAAACAGCGGAGATGTTCCAGAAGATACACGATCAGTTGGAATCTGAGCAGGACCGAAAGGAGCTGCTGCTCATCATCAAGCTCTCGAAGGCATGGCAGGAGATGGCAAGAGCTGAAGCGGACGGATCTGCTGAGGCGTACGCTGAGGCCTCGGTGCTCTTCGAACACGCGAAGGATCTCAGTCCCGGAGAGAAGGCGAAGGCGCTCGCACTTGGTCACAGCCGGTTCTGCAAAGCCCTCGAAGCGGGAACTCTTTTCGCGGATGCTCGGGATCCGGCCCTTCATGCACTCGCTATCAAGCATCTCGACAGCGCAGCGAGCCACTATGCTCGAGCAGGCGTGGAGAGCGCCTCGGAGTATTCCAGGGCGAGCAAATTGCTGTTCGACGCCTATGCCGCGATGGATCGGGCGAGTCAGGAAGAGAATCATGAGAAGAAGGCGAAAGCATATCTCGCAGTAGAGAGGATTCTCGAAGCCTCCGCGGCTAGCTTTGAGCAGGCCGAGCAACCCGGGAAGAAGGACCAGGTGCTGAGACTCCGAGAGAGCGTTAAGCGTGAGCGGGAGCTTGCCATATCCATCACCGAGCTCTTCCGCGCTCCTCTCGTCGTATCGTCGACGACTTCCTTTGCGAGCCCCACACCCACATACGAACAGCCTGTCGGCCTAGAGCGATTCGAACACGCTGACGTCCAAGCCAATCTCATCGCTTCGAAGAAGGAACTGAAGCTGGACGAGGATCTAGAACTCGACATCGAGCTAATCAATGCCGGGAGAGGGCCTGCTAAGCTCATCAAGCTGCAGGATCCTGTCCCGAGAGGCTTCACATTGCTACAGGAACCGGAAGGCTATCGGATGGAGGATAGCTTCCTGAATCTGAGGGGAAAACGCCTCGATCCGCTGAAGACGGAAGAGATAAGACTCGCCCTGAAATCTGTCCAGCGTGGCCATTTCGCCCTCAAGCCACGGATCCTCTACCTTGATGAGAGCGGCGGCTACAAGTCCCATGAACCTGAACCGATGAGAGTGACGGTCGGAATCGAGGAGAAGGCACCACAGGAGAAGGTCGTCCCCGCGGACCCCCGTGTGGCAGCTGAGGCTCGCTCATTGCTAGCTGGCCTGAACGTCGTGACCCTGTCTCACTATTGCATTGTCGGTAACTATGTGCGGTACGGTGAGGCCGTCCGCAGCGACCTCAAGGACGCTCGGCAGAAGATTGTGGCTGCGTGTCGCAGCCCGTCTCCGAAAAGGGAGAACTACATTATTTGGGCTCCCCCGGGAAGCGGCAAGACCTACTTCGTGCAGGAGGTAGCCTCTCTGCTAGGAGAGACCATACGATACCGAGAGCTCAACTTGGCGAAGCTCGACGAAGCGGGATTTCGCTCGGGGCTTGCGGAGCTTCGCAACATTCCTGGGCCCTGGCTCTGCCTCATAGACGAAGTGGACGCCAAGCCAGACGAGCCCTGGCCATATGAGGCACTCTTGCCGTTCCTGGACGCTTCTGCCACCGAGGGTGCGCGATTTGTCTTTGTACTGGCGGGGAGCTCAGGTTCAAGCCTTGAGGAAATGAAGAAGGCCATCGCCTCCAGGCCTAAGGGTTTGGACATGCTTAGTCGAGTTCCAAATGAGAATGAATACTCAATCCCGTCAATGGGCGTAGGAGATCGAATGTTGGTTGTGCTTAGCCAGTTCCGACAAGCTGGCAGGCAGATGGGGCGTGAGGTCCGTGAAGTGGAGAAGCTCGGCTTGTACTATGTCGCCCTTAATCCCCGCCTGTCCAATGCCCGTCAGCTTCGCGAGTTCGCTGTGCGATGTGCTGAGAGAGTGCTTCCCGGTGATGATCGTCTCAAATACGACAGCCTCTTCCACCCCGGAGATTTGGAGAACAAGATCTTCTGGACACAGGCTCTACAGTCCGCCGGCGCTCTGGTAGGCTCATTCCTCCTGGTCGAGGATTGATAGCCACACCCCTAGAAACGCACATGGTTCACACGCGCAATTTGTGGCCTAAATATTAATCCATCAATCGAAATTAAAATGTGCGAGGGCCCGGATTTGAACTGAAGTATACGCCACATTTGGACGTTGGAGCCGTAGCACACGGGGCAGTTTGAAATACGATGACATTACATGATTATAGTGCACTGGAACAAGATGGATTGGCTTCTCCCTCCTAAGACGACAGAGTTGCCATGAGTTCTTGGTCTAGTTGAGGAGGAATGGTATATGGAAACTGAGTTCAGCGTCAAGCTTCCCAACAGACCTGGGGAGCTCGCTCGGCTCACAGAGGCTCTGCACAAGGACAGCGTGAACATACGCACTGTCTCGACGGAGCCGAAGGCGGAGATAGTTCGCCTAGTCACCGACCACCCCGACAAGAGCCGGGAGGCGATAAGGCGGGCGGGTATGGAGTTCTCTGAGAGGAACCTGCTCGTGGCGAAGCTCGAGGACAAGCCCGGTGAGCTCGCTCGGATCTCGAGGGTGCTGGCGGACGAGGGCGTGAACATAGACGCAGCGTACATGCTGGACAAGGAGGGAAAGCATGTGCATGTCGCCCTCGCTGTGAGCGATGAGCAGAAGGCGAGGAACGTATTGAAGCTGTGAGCCATGGATTACGGCTGGTCGAAAACCCCTTTCATCTTTTCATTTCCTGATGATAGTCGCATTTGCCCAAATCATAAGCTTCTCCAAAGGCAACTCACATGCCTTCTGGCCCACTCGTAGGCATTCAGAGACGACAAGGAGTTAAGCCGGGACAACCCTCAGGTCGAAGGGGATGATGATTTGAACAAGATACTCATGACCGCAGGGGTGATTGTGCTTGTCGGGATCGTCGTCATGGCCATGGGGGAGGCGATGTACCTTGCGACCAGCAGCGACTTCTGGGACAAGGCGGCATATGGCACTGCCGAGGAATATGTCGCCGCAGGCAAGCAGACGGATTTGTTCGGGTTCGTTTTCAACCTGGGGATGATGATAGCGGGAGTCGGTGTGGCCATATTGGCCTTTGGCCTCGCCTTGATCGAGGGAAGGCCCCCGCAATTCAGGCAGGTGGAAACCCAAGTGCCTATGCAGCAGTTCCCGCCTAAGGTATGATTCAAGGGTCGCGCGCCATTCAGGTCCCCTATTTGCCTCACCGATTGGCATGGCTATTGGCAGGCTAGAACCTATCAAAGTCTTTCGTTGTCAGCAAGACCTAACTGGCATGGTTTTGTACAATGTCCTATTGCGGCAGTTGACGATGATTGACGAGGAAAGTCCCTGGTACTCCAAAGGACGATTCCCGACGCGGCCTCGAGGGTGATTCGAGGAGGAGGTGAAGATGATGACCGTCTATTGGGCGAGCACGTATTTCGTCAGGACCGAGAAGAGGGAAGAGTTCCTCGCGGCGATGAAGAAACAGAAAGAGTACATAGCGAAGAACAGAAAGGAATTCAAAGAGATCAAGTCGTGGCGGCTTTATACGCAAATCTATGGTGGCACATTCATGTCGTTCATCGAAATGTGGGAGTATGATAGCATGGCCGCGTGCGATAAGTACGAATCGGAATGGTTCCATGGAGGCAGGTTGGCGGAGTTCGGCGCAGCCTATGTGAAACTAGTCGAAGGAGGGACAATGTCTTCCTTAATCTGGAAACCTGAGCTGGAACTGGAATAGGTAATCCGCTCATCCTGTCTAGTCCCGGGAGCCTCGGCGATGTCTCATTTCCTACAGAGCCAGTTGTGATCCTGAACGCCCAGACTACTGTTGGTTTGGGTGCCGTCACAACGAGTTGGACTTTGTGCATCATTTCGTTCCATGCCGGGCTACTTTCGGCAGTTCAAGGTCGAGAGCGGCCCCGCCTTTTTCTTCGCCACAGCAACGCCCCTCCAGTTGCCGTCAGAGCAATGGATATCGTAGAGATCATAATCGAGAGCGCGAGCGAATCCGAATTTCTTGGGATCGTTGCCGATGCCAACCGTATCATGTCGCTACCTCCTACGGAGTTCATCGCGACTATCCAGTAATAGTATGTCTTTCCCCTCTCTGCAGATCGGTCAATCCAACTGAAGGTGTTTCCAGATACACTCGCGAGATACGATGGGTTTTCTGGATCAGATCCCCTGTACAGCACATAGCTGACGATTGCGACACCTCCATCATCTGATGGAGGCGTCCATGTGAGGACTATACTCGAGCCATTGAGTGTTGCGGCAAAGGAGGAAGGAGGCTGAGGCACCTCCGGCAAAGGTGGGGATTCGGTTTGGTTTGCCTCGACCAACAGGTGGTTCATCACGGCGGCGACAGCGGCGACCGAGGCATGGAGAGATGCCATTGCGCTTGCAACGAATGTCTCATTTGACCAGGCGTAGTTATCATCCATCCAGACATTCGGCTGGACGTCTTCGTCTCCGAAGGTGATGGTCCTGCCCAACTGCAGAGTCGCGTTGTACGCGTCCAAGTCCCCCAGAGCGATTCCAGAGGGCCGGGAAAGTGTGCCGGTCATCGACTCAATCTCGTTCTCGTAGTCCGAGTGATGCGTCTCCGCTCCCCAGTCAGTGTACGCTCCCATCGTATGCCCGAAAACCCCGGGGTCTGCGACATAGTGAGCCAGGACCCCGATGTCGAAGGCCGCGTCATTGTATTCACCCGCGACGAGGTATCCAAGCGCGAGTTCGTAGATCTCGGAGGCTCTTACAGCGCATATGTCGTCCTGGAGTTCGTGTGTCGAATAATAGTAGATATGATGATTCGTAGTGTCTCCAATGAAGGCAGGGTTGTCCGGCGCCTCCGTTCCCAGGAGGAAGTGAGCGTGATATGTGCTCGTCAGGAATGTCACATTCCTGGTCTGAAGGCCCAATGCCATGTCAGCGATCCAGTCATGTGTCCCATAATCTGGATTGTTCTGGTCAGCCGAGAACCCACCGTTGCTCCATGCTGCCGCCGAGGGCGAGAGCATCGTCAGGCAGGCAAGAACAGACATCAAATGCAGGACGCGACTCGACCTCGCCATGGTTCAGCAGTTGTGAATGGTCTCTTCTTTCTCATGGACCTTTCCATCGTTCTGGTTGTGGCCGGAAGGCCCATCTCATTGACTAGCAACGAGTTGAGAGTTCCTCGGATTTTGCTGGACCCAGTCCGTCAATGGTCCAGCGCTTTCAAAGGCATCGAATCGAGCAATGGCTCAGGGCATTCTGTTACACTCTGCTAAATCCACACTTTCAAGGTGGGCTATTCCCACCGCGCGATCTCTTTCTCTTCCTCAGCAGAATCCACGAGCACGCAAGAGCTGCGGCGACAGCCGAAGCTGCGATCGAGCCGATGAACAGGGGATTCGATAGTAGCCCGCCTGTTCCAATTCCTCCCCCGCCTGATTCTGGCCTGATAGTAACCAGGACCTGAACCTCTTTGATGTTCCCGGCGTTGTCATGGGCTCGGACCACGATGTAATATTGTGAATTTGTGAGGCCAGACAGCACGACGGAGTTGTTCTTGCTGCAATTATAGAACGGAGGACCACCGATGCCGTACTCGTAGTAAGCTATTCCGCTGATGCTGTCTGAGCCTGACCACCTGATGGTCATGGTGTCGGTAGTGATCATCGCCCCGTCCAATGGCTCGATCACGGTCAGCATCGGGCTGGAGCTGTCTCGCTTGAATTCGCACGAGTTGATGGTGCCCAGGTTGCCAGCATTGTCCTCTGTACGGTATTCGATCGTGTGTGCTCCCTCTTCGGTGATCTCGACATAGCCCGACATTATGCTGGTATTCCAGTCTCCGTCATCGTACCGGTACCACGTCAGGTTGACCCCGCTCATGTTATCAGAGCTTGATATGCTCAGTGCGGCCCATGTCGTGTACCACCCACCAAGTCCGATGTTGCCCGTCAATGTTCCTTCGGAGGATGGTCCAATCTTGTCGATCTTGACGGTCAGATATACATAATTGGCATGGCCAGCCAGGTCGGTAGCCTGGACGGTTACTTGGTGGTAGCCATTTCCTGTCACCATGAACGGAACTGTGTAGTCTCGCCAGTTCGCGGAGTCTGCACTGTAAATACATGCTCCCGCTCCAGCAAGAGGATCTGTCGCACTCAGAGTCACCTCGACATCGGACGTGTACCAACCGTTCTTGCCTTGCGCCCCATCGTAGGTCGCGAAAATGTTCGGCCCATTCAAATCCACATTGATGTCAATAGAATGTACAGCTTCCTCGTTTTCCAGGTTGTCGACCGAGTATAACTCGAGTACGTGTCTGCCCTCTTGGGCAATTACGAACGTGTCACGGTATTCCTCCCACGCCCCTGAGTCGACACGATAATTGGTGGCGGCTACCCCAGATTCGTCCGACGCGTTGAGGGTGACGGAGACCTGTGAAGTCCACCAGCCCCCTGCGACGCTTGTATTCGTACCTGCGAGCGTGCAGGTCGTTACCGGCCCCAGATCGTCGACGAGCGTGATTTGGTTTGTCGTCTGGTCCGTGAGCCCTCCTGTGTCCCGCACTTCGAGGCAGGCCGTGTAAGTCCCATGTATCCTGTAACTATGCTGGACTGTCTTATCCGTCGACCAAGGAGTATCCCACAGGCCGTCGTTCTCGAAATCCCATCTTGCCTCTATGTAGCTCTGAGGGTCTTGAGGGTCGGAGGATAGGGACGCATTGAAAGCGTATGAGACGCTGGTTCCGCCTCCGGGCGGAGAGACTGTGAAAGAAGCGTTTGGTGCACCATTCGCTCCTGCTGGTGACATAAGCGGATAATTGTCCTGGTTGTTAGTCTCGATTAACAATGGCGTATCCCCGATCCCGTCAGGTCCCGCCAGATTCTGTCCAGGACCGTTGTTCAGGTCGCTTCCAGTATAGTTGTCCCAGTAATTGCCCCCATATGGATATGACGCGTTCCACGAACTCGGGTTCGGCCCCTCGTCGTAGGCGTGCACTGTATTTCCGACGAAATCGTTGTGATGGACAGTCGTGTTGATGGGTCTGAAGAGATAGATTCCGTATTGCGTGCTATGAAGGATATTGTTCCATGCGATCCTCGAGTCGGATGGGGAGCTCAGGAAGACTCCCCACAAATTGTCTGAGAAGCTGTTGCTACCAATTACTATCCTGCTCGAATCAGCGTACACGCCGTAGGTGCATCCTGAGACCTCGTTGTCAACAAATTCGGTTTGGCCCTGGTAGCCAGATAGGCCCCTCCCGCAGTTGGATATCTGATTGCCCGTGATGGCAGAGCTCAAGAGATAGCTAGCTGTGATACCTAGGTCGCAGTTCGAGATCAGGTTGCCCGTGATGATGGCGTTCATGAGGTCCTCGACTCTGATCCCTGTGCCACTCGATGATATCGTGTTGTTGCCGATTACATATAGTTGGTACGCGTGGTAATAGACCGAGGGGTAGACCTCCACGCCAGACGACACGTTCGTGATCGTGTTGTTCTCGATGAGAACCTTGCCCTGGCAGTCTGTCGCATAAATCCCGCGTGGGGAGGCGGCTGACAAGCCTTGGTTGTCCACGACGTTACCAGAAACCAGCGTGTTGTTTGCGGTCCCGAGGTAGATTCCGTACCATATCATATTAAGAATGCTATTGTTCAGAACGACCGTGTCGTCATAGCTTTCCACATCGATCCCGTAATACGATGATCCATAAGCCTCTCCCTTCACGACGTTACCCGAAATCCGGACACCTCGTCCCGAGGAGATTCCGACTCCCCAGCCTAGATCATACATGGTGTTGTTGGATACGGCTAGGTTCTGGCTGTTGGTGGCATAGACCCCTACGGTGCAGTCTTCGAGCGTCGAATTCACGACAATCAGGCCTCTGCACTCGTAAGCAGCGATGCCATACGCGTCCCGCCATAGATTGCAGGATTCGATCCTGGCGTTCATGACGGAGCTGAGGACAATGCCGCAATACGAGTATCCCTGACTGTAGTAGTAGCTGCCATTGTATACCCGGACGTTCCTGATGATGAAGTACGCGTCCGTGTTCCGCACCTCAATACCGTTTGCCCACGAAGCATTGATGCTCCACCCTTCGATCAGGTACGGGTCCTCGGCCGTCCCGCTTCCCCAGACGACACCGCTCGAGTTGACGAACTCAGAATTCCCGTCGATCAAGATGGGGCTATGCGTTTGGGGAGTCGCTGAGATGTGGCCTGGCATAGCTACGAACGATGCCATAAGCAGGCTAGCGACTACCACACCTGCAAATACCACCTGAACGAGTCTCATCGTCATTCTCCCCCGGCCTGTATGGGCGCTTCCTCCATATTGCCTTTTCCTGGGGCCTTACGACCGACTTCATCCCCTTACTTCAGCAGAAGAATCCAAATAGCCCGCAGGCCGATGCGCCGCTTGGTCCGGGGGGTCATTGGAGGTCTGTTTGTGGGGGAGTTCTCATCGACGGATTTGAAGGTCGAAGATGACTTAAGAGAAGTCAGATTCGCCGCCGGATCACAGATAGCCGTGCCGTTAGTCCTCTCCTATCTTCGGACGCGCTGTTCCTGGGGTGACACCTGATGGTGACAACGCAGAGATTCAGGCAAATCAAAGCACAGGATAGAGGGTTGCGGAAGTCAGTCGCACCTGAGAGACCGAATCCGTGTGAGGGAGTTGGCAAAGAAACGACCCCACGAAGCGGAAGCCCTCCTCCCGAGCAGATAGACCTCTCCTCTCCGAAGGCCGAATTCAGCCTGCGGATAGGATCGCCCACCAAAGCGCGAAAATCGATGATCGTGGGATTCCTGGCGATGGTTCTGATACCGACGGTCGTCTTGACGGCCTTCATCTTCATGCTAAGTGTTCTGAACACGAACGGCGCCAGAAGCCTGATCAGCTCCATGTACCACATGCTGGCGGTCATCGCCGTGATGGGCCTTCCGATCATGGTGATCTTCTGGGCCTACGGCCTTTACCCAAAGGGCTCGTATGGTAGGTTCGCATCGGGTTCGATCTTCGCACTCCTTCTCTTTGTGTGGCTCGCCCTTATCCTCCTGGGATCGAACCTGCAGAACGCCCTTGTGGACTTCGGGATAACCCTTCGGATGGATAAGATCCTCGTTCTCGTCTGTCCGTTGGCGGTCTTCGTTTTCGGGCAAGCGATTTCCGAATTGATAGAGGACAGAAAGCCTTGGAGGAAAAGCATGGGTGCGAAGGTCGAGATAGCTACCCTTGACCTAACGGGCGACTTCCTGGATTTCGACCCACACATCGGAAAGCTTGAGAGAGGGAACTCCTCTGCGTTGAAGGCGTACGTTTGGTTTCTTGTTGTTCCCACCATTTTGCTCGTCGTAGCAGATTGGATCCTGGAGGAACATGACTTTGGGGCCAACGATAGTGTCGAAGCATCGGTTGGCACGATGTTCGGTACTGTTCTTCTGATCGGGATCGCCCTGGTCCTCTTACATTTCGTCCGCGGGATCTACCCCAGAGGGTCTTTGGGGCACGTGATGTTCGGCCTCATACGTGTCCCGATACTGTTCTTGTTCGCATGGAAGATCTTTCTCGGGTCAGGGATTCAGGAGGCATTCGCGCAGAACCATCTCATAATCGATATGTTCAATATCATGCTCCCGGCGCTGATGTATATCCTGTTCCTGGCGATCTTCGATATATCAGAACTGGCTGATTGTCGTCGCTCATGGCATAAAGAGATCGGCATGCCAGTCGAACACTATGTCCCCGAGAAGAACTACGACCGCAATCGCGACTTCTGTCTTCGTTATGCTATGCTCGTCGGTGGGGCTAAGAAGGGACGGAAAGTCCTGAACATGTATGCCTTCATCTTATTCATCATCGTGGTCCTGGAAGCGATCGTAGTAAGCATCTATCAGTACTCCAATGGTCAGATGATCAGCGACGCCGTCAAATCGAGCTTCACGAGCAATGCTGCCCACTGGATCCATACGTTGGTGATTCTCTCCATAGCGTACACCACATGGATGTTTCTCGCGTGGTCGTATAGCGCGGGGTCGTTCGCCCGATTGGTAATGTACGGGTTTGTCTCCTTGTTCGCCGCCATTTGGGCGTATGCCTTCTGGGGTAGGATCGGCGACGCCTCCAACTGGTCCTTTGTTGCCCCATTTATCGGATACGTCGTGTACGTGATGATCGCAATAGCCGGCATAAGGGCATTATGGGCTTTGAGGGTGTACGTCAAGAACAGAGAGACCTACCTGAACTGGAGATTGCTAATGTTGAATGAAGAGCAGCTCTTCGCCCACCGCCCATTTTCTGCGCGCGTTCCGGAACCGGTGAAAGCATCCCCGGGGAATCTCAACGGGCGAGGAGGCTAGCGTTCTCGACCTACCCGAAGAGCTGCGCCCTCTAAATCGAAGGGGTCCGGAGTCTATGCCAGCCCCATCTCCCCGATTGCCGCAGAAGAACCCAAATAGCCCGTAGTTCGATAGGCCGCGTTGCCCTGGAAGGAGCCACGGAGGATTGGTGGGGGAAATGACTAGGAAATCCTACAACAGACTCATGGAGAAGTACCGCGAGATCGCCCTCGTCAAGGCAACCATAGGGCTGATGAACTGGGACCTCGAAACCTACCTTCCACCCAGAGGAATTGCGCTTAGAAGCGACGAGTTGAACGTCCTTGAACGGGTCAGTCACCGGCTGTTGACAAGTCAGGAGCTTGCGGGCCTACTCATAGAGTCTGAGAAAGGTGCCGACTCACTTGACGAGGTCCAGCGCAGGAACCTCCATCTGCTCCGGAGAGAGCGCGACATTGCGATGAGTGTTCCTGAGGATCTGGTGGCGGCTCTGGCGAGTCAGGCGACGATCGCGAGGGGTGTTTGGGCGAGGGCCAAGGCCGCCCATGATTGGAGCATGTTCGAGCCCGAACTGGCGAAACTGGTTGACCTGAGTGTCAAGCGCGCAGAGGCGACAATGCATGCGAGGGGCGCATCCTGCGTGTTCGACTCAATAATGGATGACTATGAAAGAGGCATGACGCACGACCGAGCAGACGTGCTGCTCGCAGAGCTGAGAGAACTACTCGGGCCCCTCACCGAGAAGTACAGCAGATTGTCGCGGGAAGTTGACAGTTCGATCCTGAGAAGGCATGTCCCGGTTGAGACCCAACAGAAGATCGTGCGAGACCTAGCGGGCCTAATCGGTTATGACACATCCTCGGACAGCGCCTTCGGCAGAATCGACAATACCGAGCACCCTTTCACAAGAGGCTATTTCGACGATGTCAGGATCACCGTTCACTACTACGAGGATGACCTGTTCGACTCTGTGTATTCTGCCCTTCATGAGGGAGGCCATGGCATGTACGAGCACAACATCAACCATTATTGGATCTACCAGCCTGTGGGGGATGCTGCGAGCTTTGGAATACACGAAGCCATGTCGAGATTCGCGGAGAACATGATCGGACGCTCGCGAGATTTCTGGGCTTACTACCTGCCCAGGCTCAACGAGCTGACTAACGGTGCCTTCTCCGACATCCAGCTCGTGGACATTCTCAGGGCGGTCAACAAGGTCCAGCCTTCGAAGATACGAACCGCGGCTGATGAGGTGACATACTCTCTTCACATAGTCATACGCTTTGAGATCGAGCATAGGCTATTCGAAGGGAAACTTGAGGTTTCGGAGTTGCCCCACGTCTGGAACGATCTGTATGACAAGTATCTACATGTCAAATTCGACCATGACGGCGAAGGCGTCATGCAGGACGTGCACTGGAGCGCCGGAGCCTTTGGGTACTGGCCGAGCTATGTCTTGGGCAATATCTATGGTGGAATGTTCCTTAACAAGCTGGACAAGGAGGTCGGCGGCTGGTCGGATGATGTCGCAAAGGGCAGGCCGGGCGCTGCAATGAAGTGGCTGAGGGACAATGTCCATCAATGGGGAAACCTGTACGAGCCTGGCACTCTGGTCGAGAAGGTCACCGGTACCTCTCTGACGGTCAAGCCGTTCGTGGAATATCTGACCCAGAAGCACACCAGCCTTTGGGAGTAGTTCGGCAGGAGAGCAGTTCCAACGAAAGCTGTATGCTGAAACGCTCAACCGATTTGAGCGTGCGTTACGGGATGATATCCCTCAGTATCCATGCCTCCCCGCATCCAGGCATTATGAATTCAGACATCTCGTTTTCCAGTCTGTCGTACACGGGGTCAAGGTGCTTTCCAATCGAATCAAAGTCCGCGAACTTGTCGAATTCCCATATCATGCTGAAATCATACCTTCCAACGGTGAAAGCTCTAGTGTGAAAACCCTTGAGCCTCCAACCAGGCGCTGCGTGACTGTTCCATTCCTCGTGACTTCTCCTCACCCAAGCCTTAAACTCTTCTTCTTTCCCCTCCTTCAGGTTTCCGCTCCAGATATACAGCATTTCCTCACCCGAGTCCGCATCGGCTTCTCTCCCTTTTCTCTTTTCTCATATCGAGCAGTGAGCTAAACCAGCATCTCAGTGTTACATAGGAGCGCGGGCTGCTCCAGGTCAATCTCGTTCGTCCCTCGTATTCGTTGGAAAGCGTCATCTAGAGGCTACCTATTCAGGATGGTGGAAACCTTGATGTTTGACATGTGCACGTCGCTGGCTGATCTCTCGCAGGAAGATGTCGTCAGGGCGTGCGAGAGGAACTATATAGATTACTGGAGATGTGTGGGTCTCTCGCCGAATGCCTCCTTCTCTGAGACCAGTGGAATCACACGATGCCTGACAGGCCTTCCTCAGGAAATGTTCAATGTCGTTCTCAAATGCCATCTCGAAGGGGATGCCATCGACACAAGAATAGACGATGAGATCAGAGACTTCAGGGCTCGTCAAATTCCCCTGATATGGCACGTCGGCATGCTGACTGAGCCAAAAGACCTCGGCAGATGTTTGGAGTCACGCGGGTTCCCGCACGACTACGACCTTGCCGCAATGGCAATCGACCTCGAATCAGCGGATGACAGAATCGATCGCCACGATGGTCTGGTAGTTGGGCAGGTGGCGAGCGAGCAGGATTGTAGAGAATGGGTCAAGTGTCTTACCGGATCTTGGGAATCGCCCAAGGAGGTCGCGGCGTGGATGATGAACAATGCCTGTTTCAATCTTCGGATTGAGCAAGACAGCGTTTTGTCACTCCCGAGGAGGATGTATCTAGCTTCCTTGGAGGGAGTCCCTTCGGGTGCCTCGATGCTGTTTTGGAGCAATGGTATCGCCGGACTTCAGAATGTCGGAACCATCCATGCTGCCAGACGCAGGGGTGTGGGCGCTGCTGTCGTGGAAAGCGCCCTTGCGGAAGCACGCAGAATGGGGTTCAAGCATGTCGTCGTTCTGTCAACAGTTGAGGCGGTAGCTATGTACAAACGCTGTGGATTCAGGGTCTACGGAAAACTGCCTGAGCACTCGATGGACTTCCGAAAGGCTGAGCATTGACGGCCCAGGATTCGTGGATCTAGCTCTCTCTGAATCAAAGGATCAATGCACCGATTCAGGTTCGTCGTTCGCTAGTCTTCCTTCACTACCTCACCAACTCGAAGGATTCTGTGAGGTACTTTCCGTCGGATGGCTTTTCGGTTCCATACTGTGCAACATCAGCGAAGAAAGGCATTGGATCAATGCAGGATTCCGGCGAGAGAACACCCCTAGTGCGGATATCCCCTCTGAGTATCCTCAGAGCCGCGACTGTTATAGGTCCTGAAGTGGAGGTCCAGTCGACGCTTGGCCAGCCTTTGTACCGCGCCCTTTGGCCCTGCTTAGTTCCAACAGCGTCAACCCAGTCGATCCATCCTGCCTCGCAGCCTTTCGGAGCAGCAAGCATTTCTTTCGGTTGCTCTGCTATGTATTCGAAGAGTGAGAACGCGGCTTCGGACTCGTCGAGTTCGCCCCGAGCGATGCTTCGTCCTAGATCGCAGTAGATCTCGTGGAGTTGAGGCGGATGCATGCTGTATAGAGACGAAACGGATCTAACGCCCGGCAGGGCGCGGGGGATGGTGATTGGCTCAGGGATGGCGACCGGTATAGCCGTCACCTCGCGTCCCTGCGGCAGCGTGACATGAACTGCGTCTTCGATAGGGTCCACGTCAGCCCAACGGCCATCCCGGAAGACCCTGACCTTGCCAGCAACAAGCTTCATCATGAACTGCCACGAAGCATCTGCATAGCCTGCTTTCCTCCATTGAGCCAGGATAGCCTTCGGACTCTCCCCCCACATGCCGACCACCTGGAAGATACAGATACTGAGCTCCTCTGCCTGGTCAAATTGCCTCGCTGCATGCATCATTCTTAGGTTGGACAGCCCAGCCAATCCGATCCCCATGATGGCCGTTATGTCTGCCGCCTTGGCTGCTGCGTCGAGTTCAAGAGCCTTCTCTGTCGTCGGGCCGTGTACGCCAAGATCACAGTAGTTCACCTCGGCCTTGATAGCGGCGCGTAGAGCAGGAAGCACCACCTTGTGCTCGGGCCCGGCTGTGTTGACCATTAAGTCGGATCCAGAGGCAAGGGATGCGAGTCGTCCTTCATTCAGAAGATCTACTTGAACGGCACTTGCCTTGTCTCCGAGTTCGATGGCTGCGCTCTTCGCGGCCTCGAGGTTTCTCCCGGCAATCACGATTTCCGACACAATATCTGATGCGACGAGTTTCTGCGCGACGCCTTTTCCGAACTGACCCGCGCCTCCTAAGGCGAATACTTTCATGGGATTCCTCCAGACCGAAGGGGAATCGCCTTTCCTGCTCTAAGGTCTTTTCGAGTAATGAGTCGTGTACGAATTCGAATGTGTCCCCAGCCGTAAATCAGAGGATTATTGCACCGAGCTGGACTCCTTCATTTCTCTTCTTTCGACTTTCCATTCCTACCCTCGCATCTGTTTTCAGCTGTAGGGTTGGGTCCCTCGTCCTCCAAACAAGTTGCTTCAAAAAAGCCCCTCTTTCTGCAGATAGCAGTGAGCTTTTGGACTGCGGTCTCAATGTCCTTCTTTGTATTAAAGAAGTGCGCGGCGCTCCGGAAAAAGCCTCCGCGAATGACGAGCTTGACCTTGCCAAGGTCCTTCGCGATACGTTCGGATTCTCTCACACTTCTCATTCTCCTCTTGGCATAGAAACTCACAATGCCCGCTCTCTCTTCTCTCGCTCTCGGGGTGAGAACACTGAACTCGGAATCATCCAGCTTGTCGAGCAGAAAATCGTTCAAGCGCGCGATCCTCTCCTCGATCCTAGCAATGCTAATCGAGTTCAGAAATCTCAGAGACTCCGAAAGGCCTGCCATTTGGACGATTTCCTCTGTCGAGAATTCGTAGGCCGAAGCATCTTTGCTTGTGCGAACAAAATCGACGGCAAGACTGCCGCCTGTGACAACGTGGCTCCAGAGATGTTTCCGCTGTTTCTCTTCAATGGATCTCCAATGAGCGCTGACTGAATTGAGCTCCTCAACATGCTCCGACGAGACGTACAGTACACCGGATCCAAGAGGTCCGCACAGCCACTTGTATCCGCCTGCAGAGATTCCAGCTATGTCTGCTGTCTTCACGTCTACCTTGATTGCTCCTAGTGCCTGTATGGCATCCAAGAAAAGCAAAGTACCGGTCTTCTCACATATCTCTGACAGATGTTTGACATCAAATCTCTGTCCTGAGGCGAATTCTACCAGACTGATGGGCAACACCTTGGTCTTCCTGTCTACCGCTTTCTCAACGGAGTCAATTGAGACAAGTCCGTCCTTCGATTCGACGACCTTGATTCTGACACCATTCACATTGGCGACCTTGACCCATGGCATTATGTTGGATGGATATTCGATGTCTGTGAGCACGATGTTGTCGCCGCGCCCCCACTTCACTGAGTTGGCGAAGAGTGAGATTCCAGCCGTTGTGCTTGTCACGAATGCCATTTCTTCCCTCTTTGCACCAATGAGCGAGGCTGCTTGTTTCCTAAACTCAGCCAGATAGGCTTCCTCATCAAAATCAGCGTACATTCGCTCGAAGTTCTTCTCGAAATCCTTCTTCATTCTTGATATCGTCACAGCGGGGATAGGTGTGAATCCGGCCGAGTTGAGGTACGTGAGGCCCTTCAGTCCTGGGAAGTTCCTCAAGACCCACCTTTCGTATCGGACATCATCTATGTCGAGCGGCAATCTCCACTTGGGCATTCTCCGACTCACTCATGACGGAATAGCCTTCCGTGTCCTAAGTTTCTTTCTTACGAGAAGCAGCGTATGAGTCGGGGCTGCCTCCTCTTCGTGGATGATGTGATCGCTGCCCCAGCTAGACTCTCTCCTCATTGTCTCAATCTGAGGATTCTGTCAGGATTCCAATCATAGTCCCTTTTCTGCTGGTACAAGAAATCCAGCTGGTCAATCGGGAGTCGATTTCAGTATTTTAGGATCCAGCTTTGATCACCGGTAGATTCCGAACTGAAATCCGGGTCCTCACACATATGTGTCTAGTACCTATCTTTTACAGTTCGTTGAGCCAGCATCCTGCCGATAGTTTGAAAACGTCGTGAATCAATTCATTTCCGGGATGCACTGTGGGAACCTCTCCAGGCAAGAAGAACGGCGGAGAGGGGGGAGTGG